>ERZ773190.99-NODE-99-length-106312-cov-5.564763_pt1 | contig 106312 bp, 107 predicted proteins | sample MGYA00511111_ERZ773190 | MGnify/ENA primary metagenome ERZ773190 (study PRJEB29015, sample SAMEA2737777) | human gut metagenome | biome: human gut; feature: human-associated habitat; material: faeces | place: China | collected 2012 ... | reverse complement strand
AGCATTAGCCTTCCAAGCTGAGGGTCGCGGGTTTGAGCCCCGTCTTCCGCTCTTCAAAGAGAATCTGAGAAATTAGATTCTCTTTTTTTGTATAACTTTAAACCTCTAAGAACATGGAAGATTCTCCAACGCAATCACACGTACTGCAATTGGCACACCCCCCTATCCCAATTGTCCGCATCGGAATCATAGGATTGGGGAATCGAGGGCTACTCACCCTGCAACGTTATCTGCAAATAGAAGGAACCGAAATCAAAGCTCTCAGCGAAATCAGGGAAGGTAACTTGAACAAAGCCCAACTCATACTCAAAGAAGCAAAGCACCCCGAAGCCACGGGATATACCGGACCAGGCGGCTGGCGAAAGATGTGTGAATGCAACGATCTGGATTTAATTTTTATCTGTACAGACTGGCTCACTCACACCCAAATGGCAACCTATGCAATGGAATGCGGCAAACATGTAGCTATCGAAGTTCCTGCCGCCATGAATATAGCCGAATGCTGGCAACTGGTCGATACAGCAGAAAAGACAAGACGCCACTGTATCATGCTGGAAAATTGCTGTTATGACCCTTTTGCCCTGACTACTCTCGAAATGGCACGTCAAGGTGTACTCGGAGAAATAATGCATGTAGAAGGAGCATATATTCACGATCTCCGTTCCATGTATTTTGCCGAAGAGAGCGAAGGCGGTTACCACAATCACTGGGGAAAAAGATACAGTATCGAACATACAGGCAATCCCTACCCCACCCACGGACTAGGGCCTGCCTGTCAAATCCTCGACATCCACCGCAATGACAGGATGGAATATCTCGTATCCATGTCCACCCATCAGGCCGGCATGAGCGAGTATGCGCGGAAAAGATTCGGAGAGAACTCACCGGAAGCCCGTCAAAAGTATAAACTGGGAGATGTCAACACCACGCTTATCCATACCGCCAAAGGGAAAACGATCATGCTTCAGTATAATGTTTCGACTCCCCGCCCTTACAGTCGCCTGCAAACAGTATGCGGCACACTCGGCTTTGCACAAAAATATCCGGTACCATGCATTGCCCTGGATTCTCATGGAGATACTCCGCTTGAAGGCGAAGCACTTGAACAAGTATTAACTCTCTATAAACACCCTTTTAGCGCCACCATCGGCGAGGAAGCACATCGTAAAGGATTACCGAACGAAATGAACTATGTAATGGATTATCGGTTAATATATTGCCTGCGCAACGGACTGCCCCTTGACATGGACGTTTATGATGCAGCCGAATGGTCGTGTATCACCGAATTAAGCGAGAAGTCGGTATTGAACGGAAGTATTCCTGTAGAAATACCGGATTTCACCAGAGGTGTCTGGGAAAAACACAAACATTAGATTTTACCTATTTACCCCAATTAAACTATAAAAACACATGAGAACATTCCTATCATTAAAGACATGCTTACTATCTGCACTTTTACTTTGTGCAAACAGCATTTCGGCAAGCAAGATTATTTCCGTATCCGATTTCGGTTTGAAACCCGACAGCCGTATCAACGCAGCGCCATTTATACAAAAGGCAATCGATGCTTGCAAGCAATATCCAGGTTCCACACTTGTCTTTCCAAAAGGAAGATATGACTTCTGGGCACAACATGCTATCGAAAAAGATTATTACGAAACGAACACCTACGATGTTAATCCCAAAATTCTCGCCGTGCTATTGGAGCAGATCAATGATCTGACGATTGACGGTAATGGTTCTGAGTTTATTATGCATGGACGGATGCAACCATTCACTTTGGATCATTGCCGGAACATTACTTTAAAGAATTTCTCCGTCGATTGGGAAATCCCATTAACTGCGCAAGGTATTGTCACTCAATCTACCTCCGAATACCTTGAGATCGAAATCGACTCCCACCAATATCCTTATATCATAGAAAACAAACGACTGACTTTTGTCGGCGAAGGATGGAAAAGCAGTCTTTGGGCGATTATGCAGTTTGATCCCGACACCCATCTCGTCCTGCCAAATACAGGTGATAACTTAGGCTGGCGCTCATACGATGCAACAGAAATAAACCCCGGATTAATACGCTTATCCGATCCTAAAAAGGAGGCTGATAAATTCTTCCCTGCGCCGGGTACGGTCCTTGTGTTACGACACAGCACCAGAGATCACGCCGGTATCTTCATTTACCACAGTATGGATACAAAGCTAGAGAACGTAAAGCTATTCCATACCTGCGGACTGGGAATTCTGTCACAATATAGCAAGAATATCTCTTTCAATGATGTACATATCATCCCTAACACTTCCAAGAAACGTGTGCTGAGCGGACATGACGACGGTTTCCACTTCATGGGATGCAGCGGATTACTCAAGATTGAGAACTGTAGTTGGGCAGGATTGATGGATGACCCTATTAACATCCATGGAACATGTTCCCGTATTATGGAAGTTCTTTCTCCTACCCGTATCAAATGCAAGTTCATGCAAGACATGAGTGAAGGGATGGAATGGGGACGCCCAGACGAAACAATCGGATTTATAGAGCATAAAACCATGCGTACCGTAGCTACCGGTAAAATGAATAAATTTGAAGCACTAAATAAAGCTGAATTTATCATCGAATTATCAGCACCACTTCCAGCCGGAGTGGAAGCCGGATATGTAATAGAGAATCTGACCTGCACACCTGATGCAGAAATACGCAACTGCCATTTCGGAAGTTGCCGGGCACGTGGTCTGCTTGTATCTACTCCCGGCAAGGTTATTATTGAGAACAATGTATTCGAATCCAGCGGCTCTGCCATTCTGATTGCCGGAGACGCAAACGCATGGTATGAATCAGGAGCTGTCAAAGATGTGCTGATACGCAACAATGATTTCCGTTACCCTTGCAATTCTTCAATTTATCAATTCTGTGAAGCTGTGATTAGCATTGACCCGGAAATACCGACACCGGAACAGAAGTACCCCTATCATCGCAATATCCGCATTATGGATAATACCTTCCACCTATTTGATTATCCGATACTCTTCGCACGTTCGGTAAACGGGCTCACCTTCTCCTCCAATACACTCATACGTGATACGACTTACCAGCCTTATCACTATCGCAAAGAAGGTATTACGCTGGAAGCATGTAAATCTGTAGTTATTTCAAACAATAAGATTGAAGGGGATGTATTAGGACGTACTGTTACAATTGAAAAGATGAAACCTTCGGATGTCAAGATTAGCAAGAATCCTTTCTTTAAACTGAAAAAATAAGAAACACCATATAGGCAATTAAACGTATTCAGACTCAAGCATGGGTATGAATACGTTTGAGCCTTTATCCCATAAATACGACAAATAAAGGAAGGTTCTCTTTGATGAACTTCAATGCTAATGTTATCTGCCGTTCTATTGCTTTTTCACTGACTGCACAACGTTCCGCGATTTCCCGATTAGATAGATGCTCTTCGCGGCTCATTCTAAAGATCTGCTGTCGTCTGGCCGGAAGTTGCGAAATCAATTTATCAATATAGTTCTTCAAATCAGCAGCATCCAATTCCTCTTCTATATCATAAGAATTTTCAAGTCCTTTCAGAACTGTCATTTTAAAATTCAGCTCGTTAAAATGTCTACGCGAATAATTGAATATAATATTACGGGTAATCATAAAAAGCAACCCATCAAAATTCTTGGTAATATCAAGAAACTCTTTGGACTCCCAAACTTTCACAAAAACATCCTGAACTACTTCTGAAATCACGGAAGATGAAGTGATATAAAGTCGTGCAAAGTTATAAACCTTCAGCCAATAAAGGTCATACAGCAAAGAAAATGCAGCCGCATCTCCCGCTTTTACCTTTTCCAGAATTATTGTCTCCTCCATCTCTTTTCAATTGTGTTACAAAAATAAAGAAATAACTATTAACCGCAACATTTTTTTTGATTTTTATTTATAATAAAGTTACCTTTTTTCCTTTAATAATGTCTTCAAAATCTATTCTAATTATTAATTTCAACTAAGTTCTGTTAGAACTTTGTTTCTTTTCCTATCTACACATCTTGCTTTTACTTTTTCCCAGATCTGTTCTTTTATTTTAAAATCTATAGCTTTATTTTCTGATTCATTCCATTGTATTTTAAGTTCTCTATCCACTGATTCCAGGTCAGCATAGCTCCTTCGCTGCTTTTTAGTCAGCTGTCCTGCCAGCAAACCTTTAATCAAACTCATCTTTGTATCTTTATCCATCCTATCTTACTTTGTTATTATTCTATTTATTATTACTCGTATATTATAAATACACTTGAGTTAAGTCTATCCCCACATCCCTTCGATAAAAAAAATAGCAAAATTATTATTAAAACCACAACAACTTAATAATCAATATACTACCACCCAATTAAAAAGAAGTTTTTTTTTCGAAAAGTCATTTTTTTATCTTAGTTCTAACAGAACTAAGATGGCATTTTGCCGTAGCTTCACTTGCTCTTTTACTAACAATAGGAGGATTTTGGATGAATTCAATCAGAGATAATATTAACGACGAATTTATAAAGGTGATAGCACAACAAAACCAAATGCACGTTTTACCGGATAGTACAAAAGTATGGATGGAATCAGGTAGTTCCATTAAATACACAAAAGCCTTCAACAAAAAAAGAGAAGTATGGTTAGAAGGCAACTCATTTTTTGAGGTATATAAACATGAAGGCAGTTTCTTCCAAGTACATATTAATAAAGCTTTTATAGAAGTAAAGGGAACCTGTTTCCAAATCAAGCAAACTAATGCTGAAAAAAATGAAATCACGCTGTTTCATGGTAAAATTGAATTCAATGTAGAATCTACAGGAGAGAAAATTATCATGTCTCCATCGCAAAAGGTAATGTATAATCCAAACAATGCACAAACATTAGTTGAGAATGTTATGGATATCAATTGGAAGGACGGAAGATACAACTTCAAAGAAACCCCATTATCCCAGCTCATTTCAATTGTAAATCAAATATACCAATCAAATATAATTCTAGAAGGAAAGTTTACTAAACAGCCTTCATTCACAGGTAGCATCCGTTATGATGAAACATTGGATGACGTAATAGAGAAGCTTTGTTTCAGCCTTAACCTCACATACAAAAAACAGAATAGTAAAATAGTAATATATAATTAACCATATTTCTAATAATTAACCCAATATTTAACCTCACAACAAGTTAAATCATGAAAAAAAATCACAGTTGTTACCGGAGGCGATATCTGAAGCATATCGCACTCGTTTTGCTCTTTTACCCCTTGTCCGCTCTTGGAGCTCAGGGACACATATCTATCAAGGGGCAATCAATCACTATTATGCAAGCTATCCAGCTTATAGAAAAAAACAGCGACTACACGTTTTTCTACAATGCAGCAGATCTCGAAGACAAACAACGGAAAGACATTAATTGTAATGGTCCTATTGACGAGATTCTGGATGAAGTTTTCAAAGACAGCGGTATTAGCTATATCGTAAAAAACAAAGAGGTTATTCTCAACGTACAAAAAACGAATAACACCCAACAAAAGAAAAAACGTACTGTAACCGGTACTATCATAGACGCAGTGGACGATAGCCCCATCATTGGAGCTAACATCACGATTAAAGGTGACAAGAACACTGGTACAATCTCGGATATTGATGGTAATTTTAGTCTTTCCATACCCGACAATAAGACGATCCTTGTCGTAACTTACATCGGATATAAAACTCGTGAAGTTCCTGTAGAAGATCTAGGGAATATCAAAATTGTACTGGAAGGAGACGATCATACCTTGAATGAAGTTGTCGTAGTCGGTTCCGGTACCCAAAAGAAGGTCAGCGTAACAGGAGCTATCACAAGTATAAAAGGTGCCAGCCTCAAACTGCCGTCATCTACCCTGTCCAACTCATTTGCCGGAAAGTTGGCGGGTGTCATCGCAAAAACAAACTCCGGAGAGCCTGGCTCCGGTGCCGAATTTTACATTCGCGGTATCGGTACTTTTGGTGGACGAGCAACTCCTCTGATTTTATTGGATGATGTAGAAATATCATCCGGTGACCTTAATTATGTGCCAGCCGAGAATATTGAAAGCTTCTCTATCCTTAAAGATGCATCTGCCACCGCTATCTATGGTTCACGCGGAGCTAACGGTGTAATGATCGTCACAACTAAAGGCGGAGAATACAATAGTAAAACATCCATCAACGTTACAGCGGAAAACTCTTTCAACTACTTAGACAAGTTCCCGGAATTTGTGGACGGAGCTACTTACATGGATATGTATAATAAAGCTTCATTAGCCAGAAACTCTTCCGCTACACCCAAATACAGTGCTACAGACATGGAACGCACGGCATCCGGAGTCAACCCATACCTATACCCCGATGTAAACTGGCAAGACGTATTGTTCAAAAACATGAGTATGCGCCAACGTGCCAACGTCAACATTTCCGGTGGTGGTTCTAAAGTTAAATATTACATGAGTTTGGATGTCAGCCATGATTCAGGCTTGCTGAACACAGGGAAAGCATATTCATGGAACAACAATATTAATATAATGAACTATACCTTCCAGAATAATATTGCTTATAAACTGACGCCGACGACGACAATCAAAATGAATATGAACGCTCAGATCCGTCAGAAAAAAAGCCCGAATGTATCAAGCGAGGATTTGTTCAAACAGATTCTGACTACTACCCCCATAGAATTTCCGGTTACTTATCCAAGTCAAGACGGGCGTATCATGTACGGCAACAACATCATCTCAGGAAGTACCTTATACACGAACCCCTATGCCAGGATGATGACATCATTTGCCGAAACGAACGAAAATACACTTAACACAGTTATCAAGATAGATCAGGATTTGGATTTTATCACTAAAGGGCTTAAAATTAATGCTTTTGTAAATTTCAAAACCTGGTCAAGTTCTTACTTTGATCGTAGCATTGCTCCTTATTATTATCGCATAAAAAGCGGAAGCTACGATGAAACCGACCTGGAAAATACGAATTATGAATTGGAACTGCTAAATTCGAATGGCAGCGATTATATCAGTCAGTCGGCTATCGGAAAGTCTTCCGACCAAACATTTGAATTACAGTTCAACCTAAACTATGCCCGTCAATTCGGTCTGCATAATGTAGGTGCCATGTTACTCTACAAACAACGCGAATACAGAAGCGATGTGTTACCCAACCGTAATCAAGGCCTTTCCGGACGTCTTACTTATGATTACGGACAACGCTATCTGTTTGAGTTTAACTTCGGTTACAACGGGACCGAACGTCTGGCCAAAGAAGACCGTTTCGGATTCTTCCCTGCCGTGTCTTTAGGATGGGTGATAAGCAATGAAGCTTTCTTCGAACCAATGAAAAATGTAGTGGACAATCTCAAAATCAGAGGTTCCTACGGTCTTGTAGGTAGCGACGATCTGGCAACAGCCGGCGGAAGTTATTACCTGTATATAGACAAGATTACAAACAACGACCTGTCTTATCTGAAATGGACTTCCGGACAAAATATGGACTACCAATTAGGAGGTCCTCAGATGGCATACTACGCCATGTCCGGTTTGGGATGGGAAAAAGTAAAAAAGCTCGATATCGGTATTGATTTTACATTGTTCCGAAACTGGACATTTACCTTCGATTATTTCTACGACAAGCGTTATGACATCTTCATGAACCGTGAAGCATGGCCACAATCGCTGGCTTATCATATTGCCAAACCTTGGAGTAATATTGGTAAAATGGATAATAAAGGAGTGGAATTCAGTATTAATTATGCCAATAACTTCTCCAGAGATTTGTCTGTCAGTCTACAGGCAAACTTCACCTACAACAAAAATAAAATGGTCTATGTGGATGAACCGGAATATCCGACTATATGGAAGTCAGAAACCGGAAAACCTTATTCACGCATTACCGGCTACATAGCAGAAGGCTTATTCAAGTCACAAGAAGAAATAGATAACAGCCCTGCCCAGAATTTGGGTTCTACACCCAAGGTCGGAGATATTAAATATCGTGACCTTAACGGTGATGGTATCATTGACTCGGATGACCAGACGATGATCTCCAAATATGGAAGTACCCCACGCTTACAATACGGATTTGGCGGAACTGTCAACTACAAGAAGTTTGATTTTGGTGTCTTCTTCAGTGGCTCTGCCCTGCGTTCTATCATGACAAACGGTATTGACCCTTTCCAAGAAGGAATAGCCGTCGGTAACAGAAATGTATTAAAATATATAGCCGATAATTACTGGTCAGAAGAAAAACTGAATTGGGATGCAAAATATCCTCGTTTGGGACTACTTGCAACAGACGTTGCCAACAATACAGTGAACAGTAGTTACTGGTTGAGAAATGGTTCTTTCCTCCGATTGAAGAATGTAGAAGTAGGATATAAAATACCTTATGGACGTATTTTCGTCAGCGCAGCCAATCTATTCACCTTTAGTCCGTTTGACCTTTGGGATCCTGAACTGTCTTCTTGGAACAGTTATCCTATGCAAAAGACTGTCAATGTCGGAATTCAACTTCAATTCTAATTTATTATGAGAAAAAATATGAAACTAACACGCATCTTTCAAAATATAAGTATAGCAGTTATTATCACTGCATTGGGCTTAACCTCATGTGATTATCTAGACGTTGTTCCACCCGAACAACCCAATATCGATGACGCAATGTCAAGCCCTACCCGAGCTTTAGGATTTCTTTATTCCTGTTATGGAGGTGTCAGTACAGACTTACCCAGTGCCTATTTGGGGGAAATAAACTCTACGACAGACGAATATGTATTACCTTATTCATGGAACACAGACGGTTATTGGGGCGCCTATGCATTTAACACTGCATCATCCACTAACCAAGACTGGCTATGGGGAACTACTTACCAATATATAGGACAATGTTATCTGTTTTTGCAAAAGTTGGAAAATGCGGGAAGCGACATTGCATCTGATGCAGAAAAGGAACAATGGAGAGCCGAATGCCAATTCCTGGTAGCTTATTACCACTTCGCTACTTTAAGAAGATATGGTCCCATCCCAATTACAGACTCGTACATCCCGATGGATACCCCAACGTCAGAGTATAATGGACGTTTTCACTTTGACTATTGTGTAGACTGGATTGCGAACCAGCTGGATGAAGCCGCCAAAGTACTTCCTGCCAACCGCACCGTTACCAATGAATGGGGTCGCGCTACATCTACTATAGCTAAAGCTGTAAAAGCACGTTTGTTACTTTATGCCGCATCTCCTTTATGGAACGGAAGTTTCCCCTACCCTAACTGGCAGAATGAGAATTTCGAGACTCCGGGTTACGGTAAAGCTTTGGTAAGCAATACTTATGACAAGAGCAAATGGGAAAGAGCACTGGCCGCATGTCAGGAAGCACTTACATTAGCTACAACTTCCGGTGACCGTGAACTTTACGATGACGACGAATATTACTCCCGACAATCCCTGAACTTACCTTTTGTTCCCGGAGTAGCAGACGTGGAAGATAATAAAGAATTCCTGAAAAACGTAATGAAGATGCGCTATGCCGTAAGTACACGTGAATCTGAAGGAAACAAAGAAATTATCTGGGGATTATCCAACCAGTTTGATTTTTATTCCCGTTATCCGCTTCGTATTCTGAAGAAATCGGATGGAACATGGCATGCTGGTTATAGTGGTGTATCTCCTACATTATATACGTTCGAACATTTCTATACAGCTAACGGGAAACTACCTGAAAAAGACCTTGACTTTACTCCTTCCTCTGAATGGTTTGAGTCAGCAGGTATCTCTTCACGGGAAGACATTATCAAATTGAATGTGGGTCGTGAACCTCGTTTCTATGCATGGATGGCTTTTGACGGTGGTGACTACGGAACTAAATTTGCGGCCGGTTCTCCTCTGAAACTGGAAATGAGGAATTCGGAAATGCACGGTTACAATCCGTCTCTATTTAATCGTGACCATAGTGTCACAGGGTTCCTGACACAAAAGTTTGTTGATCCGGTAACTGAATTCTATACAGCCGGCGGTTCTACAAGCGGAACAAGCGCACCTACTATCTTATTCCGCCTGGCCGAACTCTACCTAAACGTAGCAGAATGCCATGCAGCATTAGGAAATACACAGGAAGCCATTGATGCACTAAATCCTGTTCGTGAACGTGCCGGAATCCCTAAATTAACATTGGCTGATATCACAAATAATATGACAATAAAAGACTGGGTACACAATGAACGTTTTGTTGAATTATGGAACGAAGGTCACCGCTTCTTCGATGTCCGCCGTTGGGCAGAAGGAGCCAAGTACTTTGGAGCAAACAAACGGGAAGGATTGAATGCAGAAGTTCAAAGTCCCACATTCGAAGAATTTAATAAACGAACTACAGTTGATGCACCTTATGTGTGGGAAAACCGCATGTACCTGAATCCGGTATTCTACAACGAAGTATACAAAAATCCGCAAATGGTACAAGCACCCGGATATTAATTATTTTTTATTCATTCATAACAATATAGAATATATATGAAACATATATCAATAGCATTGTGTTTGTGCGGGATGATTCTGATGAATACTTCCTGCGACAATTATGACGATACCTATCCGCAGGAATATGAGAAAATACTATCACTGCAGACCACCGGTGAGCAAGCCGTAGATCTTTATAAAACAGGAGAGGCTACTAACTATTCAATAACGGTCATTAAATCCGGAAGTCAACCCACATTGACAGCTTCTGCCCATATCGGTGCAATGGATGCAGTCAATTTTGAGAAGTATATCTCCGAGAGAGGTTTGGACTATGTGGCAATGCCTGCCAATTGTTATTCGTTCAACATGGAAGAACTCGATTATTCTTCTGCTGAAACCTATAAGATCATCAATTTACAGTTGAATACCAACGAGATAGAAATCTTTGAGCAGACTCTTGAAGAGGGACAAACGTGTGTTCTTCCAATCATGCTGACCAGTACATCCGATTCCATCCTGGCGGATAAAAACACATTAGTTCTGAAACCGGAGATTATTACTCCATCTCTTTCAGTCACTGAATCCAGTTCAGGAACCGTGACTAAATATTTATCACAAAGTGGAGGTATCATTGATCTTGCTTTAGGATTGCAAGTCGAAAACCAATGGAATTTCACCTGTAAAGTAGCAATTGATGAAACTACTACTACCTTAGAAGGAGCAACGTTAGTTTCGGATATCATCTCATTTGAGCCTGGAAACACATCTTCTGTTCAGGTTAATATCCCTAAGTTTACGAAGACCTCCGGAAATGTGGGTATAAAGATTCTGGAAATTAATGGAAAAGACGGTTTCGAATTCGACACGAATCCATTTATACTGGTTGCATCTGTTGAAAAATACAGTCTGACAGCGGACATGCTTTCCAGTAATGCAATAGAACCGTCAGAAGGTTCCTTAGCTAATTTATTGGATGGAGACATAGGTACCTACTTCCACAGCGCGTGGAGTGTATCAATTGCCGACAAGCATTATGTTCAAGTAAAATTGCCCGTATCAACTAAGACATTCCGTTTCACCTATACAAACAGATCAAATAACGGAAATGCCGCTTTGGCATGGTTCAATTTATATACAGGAACGAATGAGAACAATTTACAACTTTACAAGCGTTTTGCGTGGGATGAAGATGGTCTCCCGTCAGGTGCTGCAGGAGTTTATGTTTCTCCCGACGTTTCAATAGACAATGCTGCCAACACCTTACGCTTTGAATGTGAAAGCAACTGGACCGGTGGTTCCTTCTTTGTATGGAGCGAATTTAGTCTGTTCATACTGTCCGAATAATAAATGAGAGACAAAGGGTGAGTCAGACTTTTGATTCACCCTTTTATACCTCATCTATCTTAAAAACTAATACAGCAAAAAAATGACAATAAAAAGATTCATTACTAACCTGTTAGCCCTTTTTACTCTATTCACAGTTTCACTGGCATGCAAGGATACCGAAAAATCGATTATAAATAGCTCCTTCAGTATCAGTGAAGAATATCTGATACAAAATCTGGATAAATCAAGTACGTCTGTCCAGATTCCAATTAACACATCTATGGAGTTAGCTCAATGGAGTGTCTCTTATGAAGCAAACTGGCTACAATGCTCAAAACAAAAGACAGCAGCAGAAGGAACTTTCCTGAGAATTACAGTGAATGAAAATACAGGCGAAACCAAAAGAACAGCCAACATAAAAGTAACATCAACTACTGCTACCTATACTATCACCGTTAATCAATATGCCAAAGGCGAAGTAATTGTTGAGGGTGACATCAAGGTTACACCAACCGGAGGCAAAGCGAGTGAGCATCAGGAGGGACAGGATATTGAAAATACATATGATGGCAAATTTTCAACTGATGGAGCTGCCCCTTTCCACACTCCGTGGGGACAATCCGCCAAATTCCCTGTCACGCTGGAATACTATTTTAAAGGGGATACGGAAATAGACTACTTAATTTATTATACACGATCCGGTAATGGAAACTTCGGAAAGGTCAAAGTATATACAACAACCAATCCTGACCGATCAGATTATACATTACAGGGAGAATATGACTTTAAAGAGCAGAATGCTCCTTCCAAAGTTTCATTTTCAGAAGGCATAAAAGCGACCGGAATCAAATTCGAAGTATTAAGCGGTCTGGGTGATTTTGTAAGCTGTGATGAAATGGAATTTTACAAAACAAATACGGATAAAACACTGGATAAACAACTTCTTACCGTATTCACCGATATAACTTGTACGGAAATAAAGAACAACGTCACCAACGAACAGATACAAGCTCTGCCAGACTATTTCGTCAGAATAGCAGAAGCGGTTCGTGACAATACATACGACAAATGGGAAAAAGAATTTCGCATTCGCAGCTATGAACCATACAGTAATATTGCTGAATGGGCGGATAAATTAATGACTAAGAAATATAGTGATCTCGACAATCCGACTGGTATATCCGTCAAGGCAGGAGACGATATCATCGTATTGGTTGGTGACACATACGGACAGAATATTTCAATGCAGTGTATTTGGGAAACAGGAACAGAATACAAGCAAACAGCTTCTTCAGGCGATGTCTATATGCTAAATCCCGGAGTCAACAAACTGACTATGAAAGGAGAAGGACAATTGTTTGTCATGTACAACACCGAACTGACTTCAAATACAGCAAAACCCATCAAAATTCACATACCACTCGGAAGTGGCACAGTGAACGGTTTCTTCGACCTGAAAGAACATAAGACAGACGAAAAATACGCTGAATTATTGAAAAAATCAACACACAAATACTTCTGCATACGCGGTGAAAAGATCATGTTCTATTTCCACCGCAACAAATTATTGGAATATGTACCCAACAACATCCTCTCAGCTATCCATCTATGGGATAACATTGTCGGCTGGCAACAAGAATTAATGGGAATTGACGATGTACGCCCATCACAAGTCAACAACCATTTATTTGCCATCTCACCGGAAGGAAGTTATATGTGGGCTTCTGACTATCAAATCGGATTTGTCTATACCTACTTAGGCAATATCTTGTTGGAAGATAATGTAATGGCGGCGGAAGATAACGCGTGGGGACCAGCTCATGAAATTGGCCATGTTCATCAGGCAGCTATTAACTGGGCCAGTTCTACCGAATCATCTAATAATCTGTTCTCTAATTTCATTATCTATAAATTAGGAAAATACAAATCGCGTGGTAACGGGTTAGGAAGCGTTGCAACCGCCCGTTATGCCAACGGGCAGGCTTGGTATAATATGGGAGACGCAACCCACCAGAACGAAGACACAGAAACGCATATGAGAATGAACTGGCAACTATGGATTTACTATCACCGATGCGAATATAAAACAGATTTCTGGCAAACACTTTTCAAACTGATGCGTGAAGTGAATATGACCGAAGGTGAAGATCCCGGGAAAAAGCAACTTGAATTTGCCAAAATGGCAAGTAAAGCCGCCAATCAGAACCTGACAGACTTTTTCGAGATGTGGGGATTCTTCGAACCTGTCAATACGACTATCGAACAGTATGGAACATACAAATACTATGTAAGTGATGCGATGATTCGGGAAGCAAAAGAATACATGGCACAATTCCCTGCCCCGAAACATGCTTTCCAATACATTGAAGACAGAAAGAAAAGTGAGTTTCCATCGAATGACTACCGCTATTCGGCAGTCGGAGATGTCGGATATTACACTCAATTCAAAGAAAATCAGAAGATAACCAAAGCTATCACGGCAGAGCTGGCAGGACGCAAGGTCTCCATCCAAAACGGAGATGAAGCTGTGGCTTTTGAACTCAGAGAGAATGATGAAAATGGAAAATTACTTTATTTTTCTACCTTCACGACTTTCGAGATTCCTTCATCTATATTGATGGTGAATGCCAAATTATATGCCGTACAAGCTGACGGAAAACGTATTCTGTTATAAGAATAATTTAACTTAACACACATTACAGATGTAGAAACGGCATCGCTCACTGTTCGGGCGATGCCGAAAATATCATTATAACATAGCGAATAGTGCGACTCTTTTTCTACCAAAAATATAGACGGGCAATGAAAATATCTACAATAATTACACTGGATTGATTAATTAATTAGTATTTTTGACACCGAAATGAAAAACCAATTAATAACCCCCAATTAAAAATTAAAAGAAAGATGAAGAAACTACTACTTAACACACTCATCGGTCTTGCATTGTTGACCTGCCAGACCAGTTTTGCTCAAAAGACAAAAGCAAAGTTCTCTCCGATTAAAGTAGAAACTCCGGCTCGTCCGGCAAATCAGCAAGATGTAATCCAACTCGTTACTCCTAAACTTGAAACGGTTCGTGTAGGCTTTATCGGATTGGGAATGCGCGGTCCCGGTGCGGTTGAACGCTGGACACATATTCCGGGAACTCAGATTGTAGCTTTATGCGATCTTCTCCCCGAACGTGTTGAAAATGCTCAAAAGATACTGGAGAAAGCCGGTCTGCCGAAAGCAGCTTCCTACGCAGGAGACGAAAAAGCATGGAAAAAGCTCTGCGAACGTGACGATATCGACGTGGTATACATAGCTACAGACTGGAAACACCATGCAGACATGGGTGTATACGCTATGGAACATGGCAAACATGTAGCCATCGAAGTACCTGCCGCTATGACACTGGATGAAATCTGGAAGCTAATCAACACTTCTGAAAAGACTCGCAAACACTGTATGCAACTGGAAAACTGCGTATATGACTTCTTTGAACTGACTTCACTCAATATGGCACAACAAGGTGTATTCGGTGAGGTACTTCACGTAGAAGGTGCTTATATACACAATCTGGAAGACTTCTGGCCGTATTACTGGAACAACTGGCGTATGGACTACAATCAGAAACATCGTGGTGATGTATATGCAACTCATGGTATGGGCCCGGCTTGCCAGGTACTCAATATTCACCGTGGCGACCGTATGAAAACTCTCGTAGCTATGGACACCAAAGCTGTGAACGGTCCGGCATACATTAAAAAGTCTACCGGAAAAGAAGTAAAAGACTTCCAGAACGGAGACCAGACCACAACCCTCATCCGTACGGAGAACGGCAAAACAATGCTGATACAGCACAATGTAATGACTCCCCGTCCTTACAGCCGTATGTACCAGGTAGTTGGAGCTGATGGCTATGCCAGCAAATATCCGATTGAGGAATACTGTCTGAGACCTACACAAGTAGACTCTAATGATGTGCCGAATCACGAAAAGCTGAACGCACACGGTTCTGTATCTGAAGATGTAAAAAAAGCATTGATGGCTAAATACAAAGATCCTATTCACAAAGAACTGGAAGAAACTGCCAAGAAAGTAGGTGGACACGGCGGTATGGATTATATCATGGACTATCGTCTGGTATACTGTCTGCGCAATGGTTTGCCACTGGACATGGACGTTTACGACCTCGCAGAATGGTGTTGTATGGCCGAACTGACCAGACTCTCCATCGAAAACGGTTCTGCTCCGGTAGAAGTTCCTGATTTCACCCGTGGCGGATGGAACAAAGTGCAAGGTTACAGACATGCTTTTGCCGAATAAGCCATTATACCTTATTAATATATAAACTTACGGATAGCCAGACTGGGAAAAAGTCAGGTTATCCGTAAGTTCATGTTCGGCACTTTACTGATTATTATAATCACCTATATGAAAGCAGATATTTTAAAACCCTCTAGACAGACTATCCTTCGGGAAGCCAAAGATTATGTGATGATCGCCGTAGGTATGATACTTTATGGCATCGGATGGACCGTTTTCCTACTCCCCAACGACATTACGACGGGCGGAGTGCCGGGTATTGCATCTATTGTATATTGGGCAACGGGATTCCCGGTACAGTATACATATTTCAGCATTAACTTTTTCTTATTGTTGCTTGCGCTTAAGTTATTGGGATTAAAGTTCTGTATTAAAACTATTTTTGGAGTATTCACCCTGACTTTCTTCCTGTCCGTTATCCAGCAACTGGCATCAGGCGTTTCCCTTCTTCGCGACCAACCTTTCATGGCATGCGTCATCGGAGCATCGTTCTGTGGCGGCGGTATCGGAGTTGCGTTCTGCGCCAACGGAAGCACCGGCGGTACGGACGTCATTGCCGCCATCATCAACAAATACCGGGACATAACCTTGGGAAGAGTCATACTGATCTGCGATATGATCATCATTACCTCCAGTTATTTCGTTCTGAAGGACTGGGAGAAGGTGGTATACGGATTTGCAACACTTTACATTTGCAGTTTCGTCCTCGATCAGGTAGTAAACAGCGCACGTCAGTCTGTCCAGTTTTTTATCATATCCAATAAATATGAGGAGATAGGACGACACATCAACGAATACCCTCACCGTGGAGTGACGATCATCAATGCAACCGGCTTCTACACAGGCAGAGAAGTGAAAATGATGTTTGTGCTTGCCAAAAAGCGGGAGTCTACCATCATCTTCCGACTGATTAAAGATATCGACCCCAACGCATTTGTATCGCAAAGTGCCGTTATCGGAGTTTATGGGGAAGGCTTCGACCATATCAAAGTTAAATAAAAAAAGAAACAAGATTGAAAAACATGAAATACAGATCATATCACCTATTACTGGCAGGAATATTCTCTCTGTTAACAACAGGCGCTATGGCCGAAAAGACATCCGACAAACCTTACTGGCAGGATGTGCAAGTTGTATCGGTCAATAAAGAATATCCGCGTACTTCCTTCATGACGTACGATAACCGGACTGATGCACTTACCGGGAAGTTTGAAAAAAGCAACTATTATCAGTTGCTGAACGGTACATGGAAGTTCTTCTTTGCAGACAGCTACAAAGACCTTCCCGCCAATATCACCGACCCTTCCGTGAGCACGGACTCCTGGAATGATATCAAAGTCCCGGGCAACTGGGAAGTACAAGGGTATGGAGTGGCTATCTACACCAACCACGGTTATGAGTTCAAGCCCCGTAATCCGCAGCCTCCCAGCCTTCCGGAAGCCAATCCCGTGGGAGTCTACCGTCGGGACATCGATATTCCCGCCGATTGGAAAGAACGGGATATCTACCTCCACCTCGCCGGAGCGAAATCAGGTGTATATGTATACATCAACGGACAAGAAGTAGGATACAGCGAAGATTCCAAGAACCCCGCAGAATTCCTGATCAACAAATACGTGAAACCGGGTAAGAATGTACTTACACTGAAAATCTTCCGTTGGAGCACAGGTTCTTATCTGGAATGTCAGGACTTCTGGCGTATCAGCGGTATCGAACGGGATGTTTATCTGTATTCACAGCCCAAAGCCGCCCTGAAAGATTTCCGCATCACATCGACACTGGATGACAGTTACAAGAACGGAGTATTCGCTTTGAACGTCGACCTGCGCAATCATCGTCCGGCTGCAACCAATCTGACACTGGCATATGAACTGCTCGACGCTCAGGGAAAAGTAGTTGCCACCGAAGAGAAGACAACTTATGTCCCTGTCAACGAGACACGAACCCTTTCTTTTGACAAGAATCTGACCGATGTACACACATGGACATCGGAACACCCGAACCTTTACAAGCTGGTAATGACTGTCAAAGAAGAGGGTAAAGTCAATGAGATTATCCCTTTCAACGTAGGATTCCGTCGCATCGAGATCAAACCTATCGATCAGAAAGCCGCCAACGGAAAACCTTATGTATGCCTGTTTATCAACGGACAACCGCTGAAATTGAAAGGAGTCAATATCCACGAACATAATCCGGAAACCGGACATTACGTCACCGAAGAACTGATGCGTCGGGACTTCGAACTAATGAAACAGCATAATCTGAACAGTGTACGTCTCTGCCATTATCCGCAGGACCGCCGTTTCTATGAACTTTGCGACGAATACGGACTTTACGTGTACGATGAAGCCAATATCGAAAGCCACGGTATGTACTACGATCTACGTAAAGGCGGCTCATTAGGCAACAATCCCGAATGGCTGAAACCACACATGGATCGCACAATCAATATGTTCGAACGCAACAAGAACTACCCCAGCGTCACTTTCTGGTCGTTAGGAAATGAAGCCGGAAACGGATACAACTTCTACCAGACTTATCTTTGGTTGAAAGAAGCCGACAAGAACATCATGCAACGTCCCGTCAACTATGAACGTGCACAATGGGAATGGAACACCGATATGTACGTACCTCAGTATCCGGGTGCCGGCTGGCTGGAAGATATCGGCAAGAACGGCAGCGACCGTCCTATTGTCCCGTCAGAATATGCACACGCAATGGGCAACTCTACCGGAAATCTCTGGGGACAATGGCAGGCTATCTATAAATATCCGAACCTTCAGGGAGGATATATCTGGGACTGGGTAGATCAGGGTCTGCTCCAGAAAGACAAGAACGGAAGAGAATACTGGGCTTATGGAGGTGACTTCGGAGTAAATGCACCCAGCGACGGTAATTTCCTCTGCAACGGTCTTGTTAACCCCGACCGTGGTCCGCATCCGGCAATGGCAGAAGTGAAATACGTGCATCAGAATGTCGGCTTCGATGCGATTGACGCAGCATCGGGCAAGTTCAACATCACGAACCGTTTCTACTTCACCAATCTGAAAAAGTATCAGATACATTACAGCGTACTGGCCAACGGAAAAACCGTCAAAAGCGGAAAGGTATCACTGGACATCGCTCCGCAAGCTTCAAAAGAATTCACCGTACCGGTAAGTGGTCTGAAAGCCCGTCCGGGAACAGAATATTTCGTAAACTTCAGCGTGATAGCCGTAGAACCGGAACCGCTGATTCCCGCCGGATACGAGATTGCATATGACCAGTTCCGTCTGCCCGTCGAAGCCGAAAGGAATACGTACAAAGCCAACGGCCCCGCATTGCAAACTCAAACCCAAGAAGACGAACTGACTGTTTCTTCTTCAAAAGTAAACTTTGTATTCAACAAGAAGAGCGGTCTGGTTACCTCATACAAAGTGGATGGAACCGAATACTTCAAAGACGGATTCGGCATCCAGCCCAACTTCTGGCGGGCACCTAATGACAATGATTACGGAAACGGTGCTCCCAAACGCCTCCACGTATGGAAAAAGTCCAGCAAAGACTTTCACGTGACAGACACGAAGGTAAGCACAGAAGACAAAGCCGTCCTGTTGCAGGCAACTTATCTGCTGGCAGCCGGCAATCTGTATGTTGTCACCTATAAGATATACCCAAGCGGAATCGTTCATGTAAATGCCAAATTTACTTCTACCGATATGCAGGCTGCCGAAACAGAAGTCTCCGAAGCTACCCGCATGGCTACCTTCACTCCCGGAAGTGATGCAGCCCACAAAGCCGCTTCCAAGCTGGAAGTTCCCCGCATCGGTGTACGTTTCCGCTTACCGGCACAGATGAATAATGTACAGTATTTCGGACGTGGTCCGGAAGAAAACTACATCGACCGCAATCACGGAACCATGGTAGGCATCTATCAGACAACCGCCGATAAGATGTACTTCAACTATGTACGTCCTCAGGAGAACGGACACCACACGGATACGCGCTGGCTTAACCTGTCTCCCGATAAAGGAAACGGCCTTGTCATCGTTGCCGACAGCCTGATCGGTTTCAACGCACTGCGCAATTCCGTCGAGGACTTCGACTCGGAAGAAGCGCTACCCCACCCCTACCAATGGAATAACTTCAGCCCGGAAGAAGCTACCAACCACGACGAGAAGGCCGCCCGCAATGTATTGCGCCGGATGCATCACGTCAACGACATCACTCCAAGAGACTTCGTCGAAGTTTGTGTCGACATGAAGCAACAGGGAGTAGGCGGTTATGACAGTTGGGGGGCACGTCCCGAACCTTTCCACCAGATTCCCGCCAACCGCGAATACAACTGGGGGTTCACTCTGGTACCGGTCCGTTCCGGCAGTCAGGCTACCGAAGCCACCAAATATGATTATCGATAACCTTAGTATAAATTTTAAAGAAAAGACCCATGAAAGATTTATCAAGTATTGTAGCCAAGTTCAACACCCAAGGTACTATCACAGAGATCAAGCCTTTGGGAGCAGGACTTATCAACGACACATACAAAGTTAACACACAGGAAGCAGACGCCCCCGACTACGTTCTGCAACGCATCAACCATGCCATCTTCCAGAATGTAGAAATGCTTCAATCCAATATTGCCGCAGTCACCGGACATATTCGCAAGAAACTGACCGAAGCCGGAGAAGCCGACATCGACCGCAAAGTTCTCTCTTTCCTCGCCACTGAAGAAGGAAAAACTTATTGGTTTGATGGAGAAAGCTACTGGCGTGTCATGGTATTCATTCCGCGTGCCAAAACGTACGAGACTGTCAATCCGGAATATTCCAATTATGCAGGAGAGGCTTTCGGAAACTTTCAGGCTATGCTTGCCGACATTCCGGAAACACTGGGAGAAACCATCCCCGACTTCCATAACATGGAATTCCGTCTCAAACAGCTACGTGATGCAGTCGCTGCCAATGCTGCCGGACGAGTAGCCGACGTACAGTATTATCTGGACGAGATAGAAAAACGTGCGGACGAAATGTGCAAGGCAGAACGCCTGTTCCGCGAAGGAAAGCTTCCGAAACGAGTATGCCATTGCGATACGAAAGTAAACAACATGATGTTTGATGAAGACGGGAAAGTGCTTTGCGTCATCGACCTGGATACGGTAATGCCGAGTTTCATCTTCTCCGACTACGGTGATTTCCTCCGTACAGGTGCCAACACCGGAGATGAAGATGACAAAGACCTGAATCGTGTGAACTTCAACATGGAGATATTCAAGGCATTCACCAAAGGATATCTGAAAGGTGCCAAATCGTTCCTCACTCCCATTGAAATAGAGAATCTGCCTTATGCTGCCGCTTTATTCCCCTATATGCAGTGCGTACGGTTCCTTGCCGATTATATCAACGGAGATACTTACTACAAAATCAAATATCCCGAACATAATCTGGTGCGCACCAAGGCACAGTTCAAACTACTTCAAAGCGTAGAAGAACATACACCGGAGATGGTGGCATTCATCAATGAGTGCTTGGTTAATGGATAATGGAGAATGGAAAATGGATAATTAGTGGAAATGGGGCGGAGCTGTTTATTTGGTAAACGCTCCATTCTTCCACTGATAAACAATAGGACGGCGGAGAAACGGTTTAAGTTTTTCTGCCGTTTCTTTTGACATATAGTCGGGAGTGGACAGAGTGACAGCCAGTTCTGTATTTTCCTTGTTCATATCCACTTTCATCAATAAGATGTCTGCCGAACGGGAGGCTTCATCAAATTCATATATGGAAGCGGAGTCAGGAGTTATCAGAAAATCACTCATGACCGGGAGGGTAATGAATGAATGGTCAGTCAGCGGTTTCCAGTCTGTGGTATAGAAGCGGATGCTGCTGTCACAAGCCGGAGCACATGCCGTAGCTACCGTACAAATCACATTCGTGGTATCATTCAAAGCCAATACTTTCATCTGCCAACTGGTTTCCGGAGTCATCTGCATCCGGATATAGTCCTTACTCAGGTCGGTCATTTCCGACTTCTGCCCGAAGCGGTTTTCCACCTGTGCTTTCATTTTACTGCTCAGAAAGTCGATGCAGTCTTCACGGTTCACCTTCGTAAGCAAGGGACAAAGTGAATCCGGAACGTTGATAAAAAGAGTCTTTGCTTCCTGCGCCTGTGAAGAGACAAAAGTAAACAAGCCGATGATGAAAAATGCGATGGTATGAGTGATTTTATTTGATTTCATATTGTACTTTTTATTTAGACCCCAAATATAAGAAATTTGAGGCATATAAAACATAATCATTTATAATTCAACATATTATCAACAAGAAAAACAAGTCATTGTAAATCATTCGTAAAACCGAAGGCAAAAACTCAGATTCTGATTGAATTTCTATGCAAATATAGGGAATAGGATTCGATAATAAAATAAATGCAAATTTATTAACTTATAAAATGGAATAAGAATTTGTATTCTTGACAATATTCATCTTCCATGTTGGAACCTCTGCATTTCCTCTGCCAATCATCAAGCGATCAAAAAAATGACAGATTATACCAACGATCCAGAAAAATATACTAAATATATAGAGATAAGGGAAGATATTATGTTAATGAAAGGATAATCAAACCTTTTTCTTATATTTGTCGAAAAACCATCTATATGACATTTGAAGAAGCTATTTCTCTAGTTGAGCGGATAAGAAACCAAGTAGTCGGCGCTCCCGTTAAAGGTCGGTTTATTGAATCATTGTTCATCGGGCCAACCAACTGGGATGAGATGCACGTTTTTATGAATATCTGCTTACAGAAAGGAGAAGATGAAGCTATTAGCGAATTTATCGGGAAAAGCTTCTCTGTATATGGTAAATCTGTTACCTATATTAATCCGGAACTTCCCAAGTGGGATGTAACGGTACTGGACAATTGGGAAAAGACGATATATAATTAAGAGGTAGCTGAAGCTACCTCTTTTCTCAATCATGCTTACTTTTCTCTTCTAAATTTTGCTGAGCTTGCTGTACTTTGCGCAACGCATCGAATGCTGGTTTTGATTTCATCCGGTCAGTCGAAAGGCGCAGGTGACACGACGGGCACAACAGAGTGTTCGAAGTGAGCAGTTCAAAGATAGATGTCTCAATGAATGCACCGCATTGCGGGCATTTCATCCCAGCTTTCTGTTCGTGGGCGTGTTCTTCTACATTACTCATAATCTATTCTTTTTTTGATTCTATTTTCGTTCTGATACAATATTGGTTTTAGAAAGAGTATCCTAATAAAAAACGACTATTCAGACACTTCTTTATTTTCATCATAGTCCTTATCCGATGCTGAACTAGATTCAGTGGCCTCCATCTGAAAATCTATATCAACACGATCAATTAAAAGAGAGGGAATCGGGACCAAGCCTAGAAAAGGAGTACTTATCTCATGCTTCTCTATTTTCTTGCTACTATTTTTATCCAAAGAGTGTTCTTGCTTACTATCTTCTGCCATAGTTCTATTGTTTTTAATTAGACATTCTACACAAAAGTAGGTTATTGAATGATTGGTTGTTATTTATTCTTTGATGTTTGTAAACATAAAAAGCCCCGACTACGTTTAGTCGAGGCTCATTCTTTTTGGAGTAAATAACGTATTATCTTCTCTCGATCTCGAAAACTAGCAATTTTTCCGTAGAGAGATGTACAACAGACATCCACGTCTGTACACAAATATACTATTTATTTTTATATTGGGATGATATTCTGCCAATTATTAGAGGAAATGAAGATTTGACGACTCTAGTATTCTACAGAGAGCATAAAAACAGGTGACTATTCAGCTACCGATTATTTATAGCAAATTTAGCAAGCGCTTCGTTTTTTCTTAACTTCCTGAACCGTATCTTACTCAATGATGCCAACGGACTTTAGTAAGCCAACAAATGGACTTTGCTTTCTATCAATATATGGCTTGACATTTTTTGTATTGATACATTCCATGTCACGGACTTGCCTAAATGCGGAAATAAATTGATTCTTACTGATAGACTCTCCTTCAGTGGCTCTAACACTACCTTCCCTTCCACCTTTGTATTCTATAGAATCAATTATGACTTTGGCATTATATTTAATACCAGTAGAGGACAAAAACTGCTTGTTCTTATTAATATAAGCTACTACTACATTCCAAACCTCATTGGCCGGCATTCTTTCATATTCATGATTGACTTTCATTATAGATCTTTTTTTGCAAAGATACGAGAAGTTTGATTATGAGTAAGAAAAAGCCCCGAATCTTTTGGCCCAAGGCGATTACACGACCGTCACACTGTCACATAACGCAATCTTCTATAGCATAATGATAGTAACACTTTGGAGGCGGACAAAGAAAAGCCCGAATCAGAGAGACGAGGCAATGTGGAAGATAATTACAGATATATAATTAACCTGGAATATCTTCATCATCTATTACAGAGTTAATAGATATATCTTTGGGGGAGAAGGATTCATCTTCTGCATTAGTCATTAAATCAATTTCCTTGTCGAATAATTTAAATATACGTTTGGTTACCATTAATATATTCATCACTAAATGCGCAACACCACCGTAAAAGAAAATTCCAATAATGTATATATAGATAAATCGTATTGTAATTTCAATCGAAAAGACATTATTGCATATAGGAGAAATAAAGCTATTGGAATAAATGACACAATTATCTCCAATTGTTAAGTTCATTAATAGCGATAATACCAGCAAGAATAAAGATACCGGAATTAAATAACAGATATTATAAAAAGTTTCCTTAATAAGAGGAACTCTTTCCTTGTTATGACGAGTTTTAATCTTATTCATAACAAATGAAATAAGTGTAGCTAACAAGCTTATAAATATTGGTATAAAAATAGACAAAAACAAAGTCAGTATACCCAAAACTGCTTTTGTGTCAGTATAAAATAAGAAACTACATAAAATGCCTAGTAATAAAGGGAAAATAATAAAAACCCATTTATTATTAGAATCCGCTTTAAGAATCTCTTGTTCTTTTTGAAGAATCTCACCAATATTTATAAAAGTAAACTTCATAACTTACAACAATGTATTAAAATCAGGATTATCTAATATAAACTGTTTAGTAGCATTCTTAATAGAATTATATGATGAAAAACCCTTTTCATTCTGTTCAACCTCTAACTCATAATATGGACGTACCATATTACGCTGTTCTCCACCACCTAAATAAAATGTTCTTGGTTTGGTACCAACAGTTGATACTATTTTTTTAGATGCTGATTCAAAGATAGCATTTAATTCTGGAGAATCAAACAAATAATTTCCCGAATTAATGGCTCGTCTAATTTCCTGCTCTTTAATCTCACCTATGTTTTTTTTAAACTTCATTTTAAATTCCACAGAAAAGTCACTCGACTCTAAACTACCAAAATAACGATCTGTTATATCTGCTGGAAGAGAATTTGCAGATAAAGATATTGAACTATACCTACCATTCTGTAATTCTTCCAAGTAAGAGGCTAATATAACATTTTTTTTCTCTATATTAAATCCATTTTCAACTCCAAAATGAAAATTAATAAAAGCCGTTAAAATAATTCTCATCAAAGGATATATGCCATCATTATCCGTCCGTTCTAATATCATCAACCCTTTATTCCCACTTCTTGGAATTTTTATATAGTAAAAGAAAGGTTTGATAATTGCAGATGTCTTATTAACCACAAATTCTATGTCTCTCGGACTGTCTTTATCTGCAATTTCATATTCTTTTCCATAAGACCCCGTCTCAATAATACCACTAATAAATCTTTCCCTATCATTATGATGGTGGAATACTTGGTCTGTTGTAGCTTCTGGTATCCTAACAGTCATTTTTGCCGATGGTACATCTCCAGTCATGCTGTTATCAACAAATCTCCAAAAATTAGTATTATCAGTCGCTAATAGTGTATATAAATCTGGTTCATCTGCAAATGACAAATAATCATCTGTTCTAAATCTTCTTACAGAGAATGTAAAGACTTCAATTGTGGTTTTCATTTATTTAATGGGAATCCCTTATCATCGTGTGCCAAAAGGTTTATCTATACCTTAACCCGATTTTACGGATTACACGATGAAAAGGGATTCATATTTTAGATATAATTAATTTGGCGAGGCTAAAGTATAAATTAATTATATACAAACAAACTCTTTTTTCCAAAAAGAATTATTTGTAATGCAAATATACTACTTTTCTTTCATACGAAACACCATCCATCCTACAAAAAATAATGCAAATAATATAATAACCCCGAAAATCCAGCCTCCAAGTTCCATCTTGACAGACTGCCACCTGGTTAACTGTTTCTCAACTGAATATGGTATCTGTATGCTATCTATCCGGTTTATATACATTGTATCAATCAAGTTCTTATACTTATATAAGTACCGATCCTTATAGATAAGTACTGTGTCACCTTTACGATCAACGTAGATGCTGTCTCTTTGATAGATGCTATCATGTAATATCTTACTGATGTAGATACTGTCATGCTTTACTGTTTCAATCGGAATATGTCGGATACTCCGACAGGATGAAAACCATATTGCTGACGTCAGCAATATGATAATGTATATTAGCCGTTTCATGATTCAAACTTTAGATCATTAATCCGGTTCATCCATCCTCTCTTAAACTTGTTGTTTGCGGGACGCTTCCGGCAGATCTCTTCAATGAAGTCAAACCTGGCCAGCTTGATCTGATCAAACAATTCACGTGGATTACGGGAGTTTACTGCAGCAATGGTCTTCGGTCCGACAATGCCGTCGGGCAGTACACCGACTAGATCCTGCGGTATCTTGATACCATGCACACCGGATGCCCATACCCAGTCAACGAGAATATTAGCGACCGACTGAGATTTGATCTCGTCAGCTTTCCATCTGTCCCAGTACATTGTCTTTATAATCTCAGTCCATTCTTCCTTAGTCAGAGCTTTCAGCCGTTCTATCGTAGGCTTAGGATAGCCTTTCTTTCTACAATACGCTTCATAGGTAGCGATTGTTACACCTTTGTTGGTTGCACCACCTAAATCATCGGGATCATTCACAAAACCGCCTTCCCATTTTAGGATGAACGGTGCTAATTTCTTTACTTCTGCCATACTGTTTCTTTTTTAAATATATTGTGTATATTTGCATAATAAAATATTTATTATCTATGGATTTACAGCCTTTCTTCAAATTACTAGGTGATAATGAGAAGTACCTTTTAAAATCTGTACTAATCTCATCGCCATGTTTTTATACTTTGATTTCACTTTTTTTCCCTGATTTCAATAACATGAATATTATTAGTGAAATGATTATTGCATTGGGAATAACTATCATCATGACTGGAGTTTTTTACTTCCGGCTAGCATTTATTGATAAAAATGATAAAGAAGTCACATTTGGAATGACTACATTCCTTTTAATATTTACAAATTTTTTTGCCATACTACTAGGTAGTCTATCAGGCTTTCATATCAATACTATCTATGCTATTCTTCTTGGTATTGGAATTTGGTATGGTTTTTCTATTTGTTTTAGTCAAAGGAAAAGCAATAAAGAATAACAATTAACAAAACAATAATATCAACTATTTGAAGCTTTACTGCTTTCCTCCTTATAATTAATAGTCACTTGGCGGCTGCCGGTTAGTGCATCCGTGTACATCACATTTCTTTATCTCAGCTTCTTTCAATCTAAGCTCCAGTTCATGTTTCTTATGAATATCTTCCAAATGAGCGGACTGTTCCTGTCGGAGTTCAACATAAATAGCGTCAATCTTGGCATCACGTTGAGCGATACGTTCTTCCAGCCATGCGACTTGCTTGCGTTCATTTTCATCCTCCATACTATCCGCTGTCGCATCTTCCTTCCTTGCATTCGTTCGACGATTCACATAGAAGTTAACTATCCATTTGATTGCTTCGAAGCCTCCCAAAGCCCCGATCAGAGCCAGCCATTCATTTAATCCCATATTCCTTTTCTCTATCTAATTATTAGTACTACCTTTGTATCGATTTACAAGCGAAGGGGTGGTGCCTTTCGCTATTTGTTTTGTTTGTGTTATCAAGCCGCTAACTCGTGATGAGCAGGCGGTTTTCTTTTTTTTATAAGGCAGCTAACCCTTCGTTTACCTCCTGCAAGATACTTTCAAACATGGTAATATGCGGTGCTATTTCAATATCCGCAGGGAAGTTCATCGCCTTATTACCGTTTTCAGATGACATATATCCGGAATAGGTACGTTCCTCATTACCGGTTACTTTGTTGATGTTACACGACAAACGGCGTAATTCCTTGCCATCATAGGAATAGGAAACCTGATATTCATACTCTCCGCTTTTTGTGATTGCTTCCACTTGTGTAGTTCTTGAATTTTCAGTTAAAATCTTTGTTTTCATAATCTTCTATTTTTTATTGTTAATACTATCCAGTTTTTCATAAACACTCTTTTTAACGAAAGCGAAAAACTGTCCGACATCCATATACTTACGCACGGCTTCCGCCTTCTCTTCATTTATTTCTACTTCTCCCTGTTTGTAGATTGCCTGCGCAAAATCCAATTCACCCAAGTCAGGGGTATTCTTGTAGATTGTGTTACCTAGCTCTTTGCTGATATCGAAAGTACTCTTATTCCCTTCGATGTCTGTTACTTCGATTTTTCTAAAGTCTATTTCCATAATCGTTATTTATTAAAATTTATTTCTGCCCATTATTGCAACTACAAACCAAGAATTTCTGTTACCTTGGTCCTTATGAAACAACTGTACACGAAAAGAACCATAATTAAGACCCGATAAAGATGCTATGGTCCAATCTCCATGAATTGCCGTTGCAAGAGGAAAATAATCGTTACCAAGATTATGTTCTATAACATAATCTCCCGTATTAGCACGATATACACGATTAACGGTGCATCCATTTCCCCATGATCGAGATATCCCGCCGCCGTCGTTAATCACCGCCGCCCATAATACCCCCGGAGCATTCCAAATTTCACCGCTTCGTTGACCAAATACATGTGATCCGTAACTTTGTATAGCATAAGACGTTCCATTCCCAGTAATAGCTAATGCGGGTTTATTCGCTCCGCCACTGATACTAATACCAGCTCCTTTATCATTTCTGATTTGAAGAAGCGCAGCACTCGGGTTGGCTGTTCCATATTCGTTTATTCGTAAAAAACGGACCATATTGTCTCCAATCATAAGCGATCCCTTAGCGTCGGCAGAAGTAAGCCTGTCACCTTCAACTTTAAAGCCACCTATTTTTGCACCGGTTGTTGCGGTTAACCGTCCGGTAGTTATATCGGTAGTTGATATTATACCTGCCACAAGGGTTCCGGTCACAATCGCATTCGCATCAATCAGAGATGTTTTGATATGTCCTCCTTCGATAATCGTAGTATCGAGTTTAGCAAGTGTTACCATATCCTGATACGCCATTCCTTTGAGTGAAGTCTTCAATGTATTCAATGCTGTATTCACATTATTCGCCATTGTCTGTGCTGTGGATGCATTCGATTTTGCAGTATCCGCTGTCGATTGTGCAGCGACAGCAAGCGTCCGTGCCTTTTCAGAGATGGCATTCAATAAGTCGGTACGTGCATCATAGTAGGCTTTGAAATTTGCTCTAAAAGCTGTTCCGGCTATGGCTGACGTCGTTGTTAACGATGAGAGCAGCGGAGTGACATATGTGCTCAAATTAGAATAGGCGGTTCCATATGCCGTTTTGGATACCCCAAACTTGTCGGCTGCAGCATCATTCTTTACCTTCTCCGAAACGATAGCGTCCCATTCCTTTTTAGCTTGCTGCTTATCCGATGGGGTGAGCTTGTTGTCACTGGCAATATCAGTAAGAAGAGAATTTGCAGACTCCGCACTGCTTTTCGCTGTATTGGCGGTCGACTGTGCTGTGGCTGCATTTGTTTTCGCCGTGTCGGCTGTCGATTGGGCGGTAGTAGCTGCACTTTTTGCTGCATTAGCCGTATTTTGAGCAGTAGTCGCATTCGATTTCGCAGTATCCGCAGTTGTTTGGGCGTTGTTAGCCGCGGTCTGCGCATTATCTGCCAGCGTCTTTGCCTTTGCTGCGATCGCATTGAGCAGATCCGTACGCGCATCGTAGTATGCCTTGAATTTAGCACGGAAGTCTGTACCGATTATTGCGGATGTAGTCGTTAATGAAGACAGCAATGGAATTATATAATTACTCAATGTCGTATATGCTGTGCCGTATGCGGTTTTAGGCACACTGAACCTGTCGGCTGCAGCATCATTTTTCGTTTTCTCTGAAACGATGGTATCCCATTCTTTTTTCGTTTGCTGCTTTTCTGCAGCCGTCAGTTTATTGTCATTCGTAATGTCAGAGAGTAAGTTGTTTGCGGATGTTGCACTACTTTTTGCCGCATCTGCCGTAGCCTGAGCCGTGGCGACATTGGTCTTTGCGGTATTAGCCGTTGTTTGGGCATTATTAGCTGCGGTTTGAGCGGCAGTAACCTGTGCACCGGTTGCTTTATCGTTAATTGTTCCTTGCAGGGAAGAATTCAACGAGTTAAATGTAACTTGTCCGGTAAAGTCAATCTTCTTGCCGAATACTGATACACCGAACCCGTCAAGGGTAATCTGACTTTTAATCGTATCGGTAGTCGGACGCTGTTTCAAATCGACCAAAGGAGTCGTAACTTCTGTCTTTACATCCAACGTTCTAGCAGTCGTACCACTGGTCCATGTGTAAGCTGATGTTTTTAGGGAGATATTAACGCCTGTAGCTCCTTCTACGATCACGCAATATTTTGAACCGCCACGGACATATATATACTCCAGTGAGGCCTCCGTGATTTGACTGATACTACCCACAGGCACAATATCAGCAAAACTATAAGCATAGTCCAAAACAGTTCTTTGGATAGCTATAGTTCCCCATCCGGAACCGTTGGACTGCCAACGGCACATAACGGAGAACCCTTCGCTGTGCGTACTCCATGAAGGTTTGCCATATCCTGCGTAAAGCGTCCTTTGAACTGTAATTATATATGGTATGGTAGTACCCATTCCAATTATAACCGGATAGTATTTTGTCACATCCAGTCCCGTAGCATCCACCCAGAGTTCCGTGCGTTTAGCCGCGTTGGCCGCAATGGTTTCTGTCTGACTTTTGACAGTCAGTTTAATCGCGTCAGGCGTTATCTTTGCCTCGGCAGACTGCAAGCGGGTATTAATGCCGTCTACTACTGTCTGATCCGCTTTTAGCCTGATAGAATTCTCCGTCTGAGTAATTCGTGTTTCCGCACTGGCTAACGCTGATGTAGTGTTACCCCCTCCAAAAAATCCGGTTACCGCACCATTGATGATCGTAGCAGATATAGTCACGTTTCCCGCTGTCCCCTGCTTCCATTGTTCCAGACCGTTACCTTTCCCTATTCCTTTTTGACCTATGAGTACATAGGACCGTCTCGTTGCGGTACAGGTCATGCCACTACCACCGTAGGCTGCCAGCGCATTGGCAGTAGCCGTATCGATACCGATAGCATCGTAAGAGATCACGACTATAATATAGTTTGTATCAATCGCATTCAGCGCATTTACGAAGTTCGTATAATTTGAACCTCCGGCATAAACATCGTAAGTACCGACCTTTGTAAACTCCAAAGTAGTCCTGTTTATTTTAAATAAAGTAAATCCCCTGCCACTATAATTAAGCTGAGTTTCATTAAGCACCACATAAGAGGTTGCAGCTGCATCTGAATTAGTACCATATGCTACAAGCCGGCCGACTTTGTTATATTCGGTTTTGGTTACCCTTTGCTCTATTGCGTTTTGAGCAACAGTGATCGCTGATTCTGCCGCAGTGACCCGGTTGCCTAAAGCATTGAAAGTAGTTGTGTTTACTTTTAGATCGATACTGTCTTTAAGAACTTTGATCCCTGAGGCATAAGTCGTTTTTGTTACATACTTACCGTCAACGTCATCCAGGAGTTTCTTTGCATTAGCGGCAGAAGTTGCGGCTTCTCCCGCTTTTGTTGTAGCAGTAGAAGCGCTACCAACAGCAGATGTCTCACTTTTCTTCGCATTCGTGGCGGCTACGGATGCTTCACCCGCTTTCGTTGTTACTTCTTTGACCTGTAATGTGATGCTGCCCGCGGTCTGATTAATGCTGCTTTCTTTTGTCGTGACCGATTGCAAGGATGCTGCCGCAGAATCTGCAGATCCAGCAGCAGCAGTAGCAGAGGAAGCGGCATCGTTAGCCTTAGTTGCCGCCATGTTTGCAGATGTTGCTGCTTCTCCAGCTTTTGTTCCGGCAGTATTTGCAGAACCGGACGCAGCCGTTTCGCTTTTCTTCGCATTCGTGGCGGCAGCAGTAGCTTCACCTGCTTTCGTTGTTACCTCTTTGACCTGTAATATGATGCTGCCCGCGGTCTGGTTGATACTTGATTCCTTCTCTGTTATGGTAACGAGTTTGGCGGATGCGTCATCAGCGGACTTTTTTGCATTCGTTGCAGATGTAGCGGCTTCACCGGCTTTGGATGCCGCAGTAGAAGCAGAACCTGAAGCAGCCGAAGCAGACTCGGACGCTTCGGTAGCTTTCTTGGTAACTTCCTTGACTTGCAGCGTTATATTTCCCGCAGTCTGGTTGATGCTTGACTCCTTCTCTGTTATAGTAACAAGCTTCGCTGTAGCATCATCTGCGGACTTTTTTGCATTAGCTGCGGAAGCAGATGCTTCCCCTGCTTTGGATGTCGCAGTAGAAGCACTGCCGGCAGCGGCGGTCTCGCTCTTCTTCGCGTTCGTGACTGCGGTGGTCACTTCCGTAACCTTAGAGGATATCTGACCTTCTCGAATCTCAAAGTTCGTCTCGACAGTGGTGATTCTCGTTTCCAGCCTGCTTTCAGCATCAGATATAGCTTCTTCCACTCTTTTGCCGGAACGCAGGATAAATGTTCCTTTCAGCCAGACATTTGTTCCGTATAAGCCGGAGCCGGACAATACACCGAACACAGCATCGGTTATGCCCGATAATTCCCCTGTACGGGTAATCAGTTTATCGGTGAGTGAATAAGAGTTGATCCCGGCATAATCATCACGGTATGGCGCAGTATCACCTATCGCACAGTCTATCTGTGCTTTTTGCCTTGCAGTGTTGGTTCTGTTGCCTAATACCGCTACATCATCACCCGGTCCCGGAGACGAACTGCCTGCCTCACAGTCTGTTTTTGATAAATTGAAATAACCTGTTCCGGCAGAAGTTACCAGACGCCAATAACGTTTAGCCGATTTTCCAGTAAATGCCTGGCAGAGTACCTGATCGTCTTTTACAAAATCATCCGTACTGTCATGCTCGCATTTCCAATAAGAACCGCCATCGGTGACTTTAGTCAACTTCGCTCCGGCAGCAGATCGTATGACCATACCGCCTTGATGTGTCATTTTCTGAACGACCAGTTCGAATACAGAGAAGATCTTACGCACGGTGAGGTTGTCTATCTCCATGTTCCAACTGCCGTCCAGAGCCTTATATATCTTCATCCCTTCGCCGCTAAAACCGGATACAAAGGTTTCAGAAGAGACATAGTCCTTGATGACTGTCTGCATCAACGTTGCGATATGCGATACGGACAAATCATGCAGATCGGCAAGAGCTTGTACCAGAAGATCAAGCGTGGTTACCTTCTTGGATACAGTCAATTCGGGAACTTCCAATAGTTCGCGTAAGATTACCTTATTAGCTTCGATCAGACCTTCCTTGTTGATAAGCCAGCCGGTTACATTCTTAGCATAATCAATAGACGATATCTCATCGGAAATTTTAGCTTTGCATGCGGAAAGCGGACCTATGACATCTACGCCTTCCTTAAAATGGATCAGCTTCTCGGCTGTATCTTCCGTTACCTTACTTAAATACTTTCCGTTTGCGATTTCCTCAGTAGAAATTTTGTGCAGTTTAAAATGTCCTCTGCCATCGCTATTGGGTATTCTGTCGTCGTCTACGAGTACGTATAAGTCATCCTCTCCCTCGATAGAGATCACCTGACCGGGATAGGGCATGTACGCTTCCTCATCTTCGTTACGGGCGTAAGCCGTGGCATCCTCTATGGTGGGCCACGTCTCCGTTGAGTCTATGGGGAAAGGATTCGTCCGTCTGTATTGGTGAGGAAATGAACTTCCGACTATTTTTACCATGATTATGCTGTTTTAAAAGTAAATGAATCCGGATCGTTCAAACCTTGTGTCTGAATAACCCACATTTTGTAATCAATAGCATCGCTTCCATTTGCTCCTTCGACAGATATCACTTTCGGTCCTGAACAAATTTTCCCGTTTTCTACGAAATTGCCGTATGATGATGCAATGGATATTTCCTTAATACTATCAGCAGGAACACACACGGCTACTATCTTCCAGTTAGACGCGGAGAACTTGAATATACCAGGACCACTATACAGACCATTAGATCCTAGTGCTCGCACGTCGGCAGAGGATTGAGGAATAGAAGAACACACGCCGGCGAACCATTTACGTTTGACATTCACGGTGATCTTGCTAGTCAATTCTTTCTTGGGCAACGAACCATCTTCACTCGCAGCATATATGACTGTAGCAAAATAGGTTTCTCCCTGTGTGTAATTACCTTGCAGTTGTCTCGTTGTAGTCTGCACGCCACCGACTTCTTCCGAAAAAATTAGTTTGTTGTTAGGGTTATTATCATAATAAGCTTGTTCCATAGGGCCTTGACCGTTTTGATATGCTGTATAAGTGATATAGCCTTTCTGGGTACCAAATTCAACATCATTAGAAGACGACAGTTTCCCTTCTAATTTTGCTGAAGCCTTTTGAGAAAGCATATTAATAAAGATCTCTTCCAATGTAGTTCCAGCCGGAATCATATCCCCGGTCTTTATATATCCTACATTACTGGATGTTACATTTATAGTCTGTATTAACTTTGCGATAGTGCTTCCTCCACCCGAAGAAGAGCTCCCGTTATTAATTACTTGCTGTTTGCTCTTTTCCTTCCGGTATGTAAGAGAGTCGATCTTGTTTTCAAGCTCGCCAATACGAGAATAAGGAGCTGTTTCTCCGACAGTGTATATCGGAGAGTCATAAGGGATATCAAGGTTATATTCAAGCCCTATGATACGAGAGATACGACCTTCTTCAAAGTATGCCTTATTAATAAGGTTCACTTTCTGACCAACGGTGAAACTCTTGGCAAAGTCGGGATCTTGTTTACCCGTTTCAGGATTAATACCATAGATATAATCCGACATCAGGGTGGTATTGTAAGTAGAAGGGTCCTGTTTAAGTTCTTCAATATATTCTCTTGCCCGTTCCTCGACTTCTTTCTCTGCGTCAGGAATAAGCTTGTCGGATACAAATTGGGAATCATAACCATAGAGAATATATGTGTCACCGCCATCTTTAGAAGGATGTAGGAAGTCATCAGGAAGCATTCTGCCATAATCATCATTACGTTTGATCTCGTAGACTTGCGCATCTTTGTTCCAGGTGCCGTCCTCTGATTTTTCAGGCTGATACTTGTCACCTCCGGCTGAATCGTAAGGATTGAATGTTACTTCAAAGTCCATGCCGGCTAAAGGGCCTGATTGAAACGCCACTCTTAATTCCTCTCCGTCCAAGCGATATTCGTTTGAGAAATGGAATCCCAGGTCCGAATCTTTAAATCTCCATGCCAACCAATCTTTTGACGTTTTTGTTCCATCCGGATTATCTATAGTATCAGTATATGTATGAGTTGTTACCATACCCGTCAGTTTTTCACTTCTAGGATAGATATCATCAAAAATAACGATCTGCTCTACAGCTTCCTCCTCTGTCATACCTTCATAGGCATCAATATATGGTACGCCTTCAGGCATCATCAAATGCTTGGTTACAATACCTTCGGCAGTCTGAGAACCTTTGTCATCTGAGAAATATATAGATGGGACATTACCTTTTACAATGTTATCAATTGTGTAGGTGTCGCCAAGAGAAGCGGTAATACCTTCCGGCAAACGCAGCACATTGGCTGCTTCGCCAGTAAAGAAATCCGGATTGTACACAGCATTGAATGACTTCCCTGCATTTTCACCAGAAATGAATGTTACAGAAGCGCTAGCCGATTGACTAACATTCTCTAAAGTGATATCTCCGGAAGATCCTGCAAGTATCAATGTAGAGGATATAGAAGATGGAAGCTGAAAGACAACATATAGCTTTAAATCTGTGGCTCCGCGTTCAATCTTTATGTCGCTATCAATGGTTATATTGTCTGTCAACTCCTTCTCTCGATTTTCATAGATAGTACGTACATTTCCTCCAAGACCATATACTCTCGTTACGTCATTGACTTTGTATCGGATTTGCCATCTCCAACTATATATTCCAGAAGGCAAATACTCTCTTTCAACAGGAGAACCAGCTGGATAGACCATTGTTCCTATATTGAAAGAAACGCTTTTACTATTCATTGCGTAAGTACCACCAACAGGTTTACTAGATAGCAACTCATAATTTAAGTCATTTACTCCTCCTTTTACATACCCGCTTGTTCTGACAGATGCCTTAAACTTTTCTTCGATCTGATCATCAGAAGAGAAATACTTCATATCAAGTACTCTCGATGTATCGGAAATATCACGTCCGTTTACTTGCTTGACATCAAAGATCAACTTTTTGCGATAATTAGCCGGAATATTACGTGTTGACCCAAACGCATAAATACGAGTTGCGTATGAATCTTGGCTATCACTTCTATCCATCTTGCTGACATTCATTCCTAGTTCGAAGTCAACAGGATCGCCATCCTCGCAACGACCAAAATGAATCACTTCTTCCTCTACCCACCACTCACATTCAAAACTCTCAGCCATTTGATTGAGAGCATCGATCATGTTAACGTTTTCGTATGAGATCAATCTAGAAGAAGTATCTACTGTTTCGTCTATTTCGCATTTAAACGTTTTGTCATGGTACTTATAACCCAGGACTTCCAAGTTCTTCAGAAATACATCCATGTGAACCTTTAAGGTATCGGTAAGATTCCAGCCTGCTTCACGACTTCCACTATCAGGACTATAGAAAAACTTCTTGTTTTTCCACTTCCAATAGTAAGCATCAAGACGGAGTTCGTAGTCATAGCCACCTGTTGATGTGTTATAAGCAGGCTTATACAAGTCCACAAGTTCAAAGACGCCTAACTCGTTATCTATACCATCTCCTAACTTGAAGTGTACAGGATTATCCAATGAAAACTTCAATGTGATATAATCCTCCTTCATCAAGAGATATTTGCGCTTACTACCTTCATTAATTGGAGTAGAATAGCGTATGTTTCCAAATATGTCTTTGATATCCACTTTGTCCATGACACCAAAGTTCGGAGATATGAAAAAGAAGCCCAAAATATTGAGGCTTCTATATTTCACTAGCGAGGCATTGTGAAGAATTAGGTTCTTAAAGCAGGATTGGGCTCATTGAGTTTTAAGCTAAATTTGCCTATTCCTCTCATGAACTGGCTGAATTGACTGCATGATTGATAGATCGTTTTATATACAACAGCAGGTTGATACTTGGTCTTTATTTCAAGAACTCCAGTAGCCAGTTCCTCGCAGAAACTGCTATAACGAGCAAAAAATTGTTCCTCACTGGAAGCCGTTAGATTGATCTGAAGGGTTAGATTTCTCACATCTACCCTTGGATTGGCAATAACTACCCTTTTCCCATGCTCTAATCGGCTCTCATTCTCTATGAATGCTTTACTAGGGGCAGGAGTCATTAATGCAGATAATGAGGTATCATCCATGCTTATTCCCCATTCTACGTAAGCATCCTTGCCATTTATGAATAATTCTTCTTTCATTGGAATACTATCACTTCTATTTATTATTAAATTGTTTAATTCCGCTATTTATACTATCCAACTTATTACCAAATTCATTTATGATTCTCTTCTGATATCCTGCTATATCTTCCAAATAACTGTTAGAAGAAATAGCAAGATTCCTTATCTCCGTCAGGGTTATGCTATTATTCCCGACTGTCACTGAAATAAGGTTCATTGACACCAACATGGATAACATGGAGTTCTTTATTTCTTCATTGGATATCTGTAAAGCGGTAAAACGACCGTTAAGTTCTTCGCCTGTATCTTGAGACATGGCAGCAAATCCTTTTTGGGAAGAGGATTGAGACGCAGATTCAGATTGAGTAATATCAATCCCCGCTGTATCCTTTATTGTATTTGATATATTCTCTGCCATTCCTTGTATAGCTGGAAGTTGTTCTTCAGCGTTTTTCATTAGATCAGCCGTAAGCTTTGATACTTGTCTGTTTAGTTCGACTTCATCAATTAATCCTTTAGCATAATCATCATACGCTTTATTTATCTTACTTTGATAACTATTTTCACCCTCTCCGAATATCTTAGATAAAACAATGCTTTTCAGCATATCATTTGCAATATCCCGGAATGTATCAGAAGCGTATTCTTTAAAACTAGCTAAAGCATCTTTCCCACTATCCAGCCAATCCCAAATGCTATCCACGAAATTATCGACTAATGGCTCATATAAAGAGCTTACATATTCATGAAGCTGCTCTAAATATTCATCATACTTTTCACGAAGTTCAACTAGCGACTCTAATGTTTCCTTAGTCTGTCCTACTAATTTATCACCATATTGATTTAATATAGCATTAGCAGCTTCTTTATTGATTAACCCTTCATTATCGAATAATTCACCGAATCCATTACTCCTTGCCCACGAAACCAAATCCTCTGTCTCTTGAGAACGCCCACCAATACCACTACCAAGGAAGCCTTTTTTACGTGATCTGGTCTCTATGCGCAAGTTGTCTACTGCCGCTGTTTGCCCTTCCTTGTACTTTCGGGCAAAATCAACACCCCAAATTTTCCCATATGTATTGTCCAAAAACCAATTCCATGAATTAGTAAACCATCCACCACCGCTTTTATTCTGATAAGTAGCCTGTGATTCTTCTGCTTTATTTTTATACGCTTCCGCTACTTCATCGTGTAACTCCTTATAATCACGTAAGTTATTCAGATTATCTTCAGAGAACCAGTTAGCTTCTGCCTGCTGTGCTTCAAGTGCAGCTATACGGTACTCATTTACAGCATCGGTTAGCTTATTAATTTCTGCGACCTTTTCAGCGAATTTCTCATACTGATTATCAGCAGTTGGAAGAATTGAATTTAGTTGCTGCATAAGCTGAATACCTGCTGATATAATTCCCAATATGACAGATGCTTTTTCTACTGCGGACATAGCATCTGCGCCAGTTTTAGCAACTTTAGTTATACCATCAATTGTTCCAGTAGTAAATAAAGCGACATCGCCAATCAAAGAAATTATTTCGCCGGATGTACCACTAATACTATTACCTATTCCTTTTACTGCATTCGCAAGTTCGTCAACTTTTTCTTTTGCTGTTTTTTCCGCTTTAACAAAGTTGTTATTAGCTTTTTGAGACTTATCTTTGGCCGCATTATATCGCTTTAAGGCTTCGGCAGCAGAAAGATAAGTAGTATCAATTTTTCCTGTTTTTTTATTAAGAGTTGTACCTGATGCTACCTTTTCGCCCGAATTTACCTTATCTAGAGTTTTTTTTGCTTCAACAAGTTCCTTCTCTGCTTGTTGCAATGTTTTTAGATTGTCCGCTAATGCTTGAAAAGGATTTCTATTATCCAACTCATCTATTATTTGCTGAATAGTAGATGTATATTCTCGTAATTCTTCGGGATTAAGGACCGTCGCCGCAGCTCTTTTAACCTTTTCTAATTGATCTAGCAGAGACTTAAGTGTTTCCGAAGAAGTATTCTTCAAATCCTCAAATGCACGTACATACTCCGGTGACTTTTTCAAAATATCAAAATCATGCTGCATCAGTTCCTTTCCTTTGTCGGAGATAGCTTTAGCTATGGAACGGTCTATTTGGGAAACTTCATTGGTATCTCCAGCCTTCTCAGCTTTTTCACGAGCCTTTCGCAGCAAAGTGATGTCGTCGTTAAACTGTTTTTCAATAGCCAGCCGTTGATCTGCATATGATTGATACTGTTTCAACAATGGCTTATACCAGTCAATAGCCTGTCTTTTCTGTTCATTCCCTATTATAGAATCAAAAGCAGATGTATCTACTTTCACCGCAGTCGCATCAAACGTTTGCTTCTCATAATCCTTTCGCTGCTTCGCCCGTAGATTTTCCTGTTCGTCAAAGGCTTTTTGCTGAAGTTCGATCTCCGTCCGAATGTAATCTTCCCTCTGACGTTCTAAATCCTGTATTTCCTTCTTGTTGTCTAGATCTCTTTGTCTACGTATCTTATCTGCTCCCTCTGCTATGGTATCAATATAAGACTGAATATTCTGATTTTCCAAATCTTCATCTCTACGTTTCCTTTCAAGTTTTTGCTTATCCAAAAGTTCGGAGATTTTCTTTTGCTGATCTACAATAGAGTTATGCTCCTTCGGATTATTAATTTCTTTGCCCGTTATTTTTTTATATATGCCAGCTATTTTGTTTACCTCTGTTTCTGCGTCATTGATCTCTTTCTGTGTTGCCTTAGAATTGTATTTCCTTAATACTTTTAACTGATTCTGTGCATTAACATAGTCAGACTTTAATTGAGTAATTCGCTCTCCAATGGTTAATCGCCCTTCTTCTATTATCTTATCTGGACTAAAAAAAGAGCTAAATAATGCACTTATCTTTTGAGAGAAAGTAGTAGTATTGTCTTTCATTTTATCCAATAAAGACTCATATCCTTTTGATATATTTTTAGCAAAGGAATCGAAATTATTCTTCCCTCGATCTAATCCAGTCATCATTTTATAGGTATAATCATCAACTAGATTTTCGGCATTTTTAGTGCTTTTTATTCTCGCATTATCTAATATTTTAGATCCCTCTTCTTCCGATTTAGCAGCTAGTGCGTAACCTTCTTTTATTTTTTTTGCAATCTCATCATATTTATATTGAGCAGCAGCAATAGCAGAATTCTTTCGTTCTTCTGCTGATATATAAATACCTCCACTAGAAAAATCTTCAAACTTTAGTTTTTTTGTTGCTTCGATATTACGTTCGGCTTCAACTAATGCCCTTATATTTTCTTCTTGTTGTTTTATATATTGTGCAGCTTTAGCCCTTTCGATCATCGCACTAATAAACGCACCTTTATTATTATTCAGGAGGTTTTCTGCATCTACTACATCAAGAATAGACAATCCTAGCTCATTAAATGCCTTTTTGTTGTCTTCAATAAACTTCTTTTTAGCCACCAAGTTATCTCCAAGCCTATTCCATTTAATAGAGAGTTCCTCTACTTTAGCAATCGGAGTAACGGCCGTTTCAGCAACAGATTTATTAAATTCTTCCAATTCTTTACGAGCTCTCTTGTTTGCATCAATAAGTAGCCATACTCCTCCAACAACAGTTGCTATTGCAGTAAACAGCAACACGTAAGGATTTGCTTTCGCCACAAGATTAAACGCTTTTTGAGCAGTAACTTCGCTCCGCGTTAACGCAATATTAGTAGCCTTAGCTTTATTCTCTAACGCCATAGATGCAATAATAGCTTTACGACGGACATTCTCAATTGCGAGCATCACGGTATTGGATTTCTTAAGCATTCCATAAGTTCCTTCCAACCCGACAACTATCCCCATCAATGATTGAATCTTAGTCTGCAATTCAGCCATCTTTTCACTCTTATCATTAAACAAGCCCATAACACCAACAACCAAACTTGCAGATGTAGCAGCACCTGACAAACCGGCTTTTAGTGTAGCAAGACCTTTGTTAGGATTAGCAAGAAACTCCATTTCAGCATTTACAAGCTTCATTTGCAAACGCATTTTGCCTAGCTCCTCCCCTGCCTGTTGATATTGTATCGTATTTTGCATTCCAGAAGCACGCATCTGAATTAGCTGTTCACGGGCATCCATGATAAGAGTACGCGTTCTTAAGTGTTTTGCGTTTCCCTGTTCAATAACTGTATTAAGCTCGGTTTGTCTCTTTCTTTGTTCTGATATCTGAGAGGCTATTTCTTTACTTTTTTGAATTACATCATCAAGTTGTGGTTTAAATCGTTCTAATTCACTTGATATCAATGCAGTGGCTCCATCACCTATTTGAACACGAGTGAGTCCTTTGCCTTTAGCTGTGTACAACCTATCCAGAATGGACTTATAGGATGCAATCTGTGACGCTAGTTTATCATAGTATTTAATATTCTCATTCAAATCCTTAGTCAAGTCTTTTAACTCCACCTTTGCTTTTTTCACAGAATCAGAAGAAGAGTTTGTAGCCTGCTTATATTGCTCGATAGCAGTTACATTATTTGATTTGATGGCTGTAGCAAGTTTATTCCATTCTTCTTGCTGTGTCCGAATCTCCTCTCTTTGTTTTTCTAATTCTGCCGTCAATTCTGCATTCTTGGAGCGCAATTCATCTAATTGCTGTACAGAAACGCCATCTGATTTTACAGAAGGGGCACTTAACTCAACTTTTCCAATCTGGAGCATAGAAGCCATCACTTCTATTTTATCTAATAAGCTATCAAAATATTTATTGAGATTAGTACACATCTTCAATACTTCTGAATCGAATCCTTCCAAACGTTTGCCTTCTTCTTCTATAATTCTTGCAGCTTCTCTAATTCCCTTCTTTATTTCTTCTGTTTTTTTAAGGAAATCAGAATTATTTGCCGTAATATCAAAATTCAACCCTGCCATATATTTTTATTTTAATTAATGTTCAAAATTAACCACTCTCCCACTATCTCTACTAAAATCGCTTATTCAATATCCAACAATAGCCTTAATGTTGGATATTTCCTCAAAAATAGATACTCAATAGCTTTTCTGTGAGTTTTTTCAGTTCAAAGACTTCACCATTAGTCCATTGTGAAATATATGATAAAAATAGAATGAATGAGGTGATTTTGCTATTTTCGAGATTACAGATACACGACATTGGAAAGATTGTCGTGATAAAATTTGACGGAATGGGATTTCTTTGTAGTTTTGTGAAATGTTTAACTTAAAAAATAACAATCATGGAAGACATGCAAAATCTTATTGGATGGATAATAATCATCTTTGGTATTCTCCAAATTATCCTCTTTTTCAAAATATGGGTAATGACAGACAATGTAAAAAGAATAAAAAGCAATCTAATTAATAATGCAGATACTTCATTTGAAGCTGCACAAAAAGAAATTATATTTGGACATCCTGATAAGGCGTTTGAAATTTATAACAAATGCTATGTAAATGATGTTGCAAGATTACATAAAGAAACTAAAAATGCGGGAATGAATTCAGAACCAGCAAAAGACACTTATGAGATAAAATATAAAGAAAAATGTCAAGCATACGAAAAAGAATTAGCTAAGTTAGGCAATAAGTATATTATTGATTTCTCCCGTTTTGATTCTTTTGATAAAATAAATGAAATCATGTCATAACAAATAAAGGGGGCCCCACACTCAGAAACATTTGCTTCAACATCAAATATGAACAATAAAGCCGGAGTTTAATGCTCCGGCTTTTATTATGTAAATTTTGGTAGAAAAATGGATATTGATAAGTTTAATTTGAAAACAAAATCGGTCTTGTATTGGGAAAGAATTACTGGAGCGCAATCTATCTGCTTGATTTATATCTATCTACCATTCCTCATACTTGTATTTTCCAAAAGCACCTTCTCTTTTAAAAACTTTGTCTATTGTCAAATCATTCTGAATATTAAAAATCTTAGATGTAATTCTTTTTGCAGCCATTAGTTCGGCATCAAGCTTAATAGCAATAACGTATTTCCCTTCTTTTGGAAAGCCGTATGGTACTAAATCGGGAAGTTCACTCCAATTAATTACTAATTGAACTTTATTTTGGGAATTTTTATCGAAATAAATAGTCTTTATTGGATGAACCATTTTACCTTCTGTACCTTTTAGGGACATTGACATAAAATTTGGTTCAATATCTTCTATATTAATATTTTCTATAAAATAAATACAAGCTTCCCCCGAAGGGCTATCTCCATCTGTGTCATAAGAGATGTTTAAAATAACTTTTTCAATATTTGATATTTCCTTATTGTCATCATCTGTACAACCAATTAATACAAAAGATAAAATAAAAGATAAAAATATTAGTCTTCTCATCATCGTGTATTTTTAACATTAAACAATACACAAATGTAGAAACAATATTTAACTACTCAACTATATTTCTTGCTTTTCTTTGATTTCAGACACAATTTTCCCCAATGCGCCTAAAATAAAGTGATGCGCACGTCATTAAGTTGACGTGCGCATTATTCTTTAGTTTGCATGAAGTCCACTTACATACATATATGCCTGTTTGGTGTCTTTTCTGAATTTGGAACTTTGGTCGTAGTAATCGGAAATGTTCTTCATGTTATCGGAAATAGTAGTCTTGGCATCCAAGCCAAACGAATTACCAAGAATGACTCTAAGTCCATGCTTCATTTTCTTACCTGCCAAAGCTTTTGGATCGAATAGAGATATAGCCACAAACAAAAACACCTTTCTCTCATAGACCGAAAGCGTATCTTTAGCAATCAGCATCTTGTACTTGTCAAGCAATAACGGTATTTGCTTTATATCGCTTAAAATAGGTTTCCCAAGTGACTTTACTCTCGTTTTTAAATCGTCCTCTTCCTGTAAGGTGATTTTTAACTCTGACACATTACCAAATAAGGAAGCCTCTTTGTTTGCCCGGAAGAGACTATGAATAAACTCTCTGCCCTTTTGAGTCCAAACAGTGCTGACGTATGAACGAGTTTCATCATCTATTATTTCGGTGTACGTTTGAGTATCAGTATATCCCATATTCTGATATTTAGCAGTTAGAACCCACGTTTGACCTACCTTATATTGAATACCCATTTCTTTCAGTTTTCTGTTAAGGGTGACAGCAGACATTCCAAGTTCTTTAGCAATAACAGTAGTAGAAACTGTATTCTTAGCCATGAGAGTACGATCATAATAATCTGCTTTAGGTGCCACAATTTTTAAATGTTCAGACTGGATTTCATTTTGAATTAGTAATTGTTGTTTTTCTTCTTCTGAAACAACAAGGGATTTCAATGCTTCGAGATAATTACCAGGTAAAGCAGGACTAGCTTGTTTCTCTCTTTCAAGTTGCTCCCACCGGATAACTAACTTAGCACGAGCTTCATCATTGAACTTGGTTGCAACATACAAGCACTCTGTTTTTGTTAACTCATAACAAGGTTATTCCTATTCCATTCATCCTTGTAAGAGGTCAGGGAAAAATTTCCCCCAGCTATTTTCACCCATGCAAGTTCCATTGCTCGAATAGCTTTCAAAACATCGTTGTGAGGTTTCCTAGTAAGCTCAGCAATTTCAACTGAACTCATAGTTTCTTTGATTAATGACAAATCTTTCATATCTTTGCATTGTTAAAATTTAAACTATCCCCATCAGCGACTCAGTCAATTTCGCTTTTGGGGATTTTTCTTTGACTGACTTTGTAGCAAGCGAGGATTCGAACCTCTTCACGCCTTACCGACTTGCCAGACCCTCTTAGATACTTATCTACGCTTAGAATTATATAAAAGAGAAAGGCAAAGATAAAAGCTGCCTGATGTGACGGTCTGCAACTTAAATCAATGCCTTTTTATATCTTCTACCGCTGACCGTCACGTAAGCGTTTATTTTCTTTTTTTACAAATTTATCTCATATCCAAGCAACAGACGAATTTTCTTTCACCTCATACACGACAATGAAAGCATTGTCGTAAAGTAAGTGAGTAAAAGGCAGCCTTCAAAGTCGTGCTAAGACTGCCTTTCTGAATAATCGTGTATTAAGCACAAAGTAATCTTTGACCTGTTAAGGCTTCTATTATGTCATTTGTGACCTTGTAGATATTATATGAAGGGTTGGTTGCATCATTCGCATAACAGCTAACAGAATCACGTAAACGATATAATTCACTAATTAATTTTTCGTCATTAACTATACGTGCGATACGGCTTGCTTCATCGTAGGTTAGAAAGCTGGATTTGTTTGTTCTCGGATTCTTGCCATACCAATAAGGCACACCGTGAGTAGTAATATAAGAGTAATCGAAAATCAATACACGACCGATTAACTCATTAGTAATATCTGCTATCCAAAATTTCGGATGCTTTGTGTTCCAAGAGATGCCACGCTGACTATTGCGTTCTACCGCCTTCATTGCAACCGACCTAAGTGTCCATAAGACTTCTACTGCATACTTGTAATACTCTTCACTATTGAATAGGTTCATTACACCTAAAACGCTGTTTGCATTTACTTTTTTCATGTTCGCTTATATTTTATGTGTTAGTACGCTTTAAAGACAAGTTCATGTGTCTCAGGATTTACCTTCTGAAAGAAATCCCCATTCTGAAAATACCCTCTACCAATAACCATCTGTTGACGTTCTTCGTTAAAGACAGATTTTAGCGCCTCTATTTTATCTTTCAAACGCACTTCGGCAAACATAGAGCCTCTCTGTGTTTCTTCAAGCATGAACTCATTAAATGCCTTGATTAGACCTTGTACATAAAGGTTGTTGGTGTCAATTACAATATTCTATTTCATAATCATTTAATAATGAGGCATTTGTAACTCTTGATAAACTGGATGTTATCGAACCGAATATAGCTAAACGTCAGGAATACGCCGACGCATACGCCAGATGGAAATATAATATAAATAACGATATAATAACTTTCATTTTAATCACCACAATATTGAGAACCCATATAGCCTTTGCTGTTTGAATTGTAGCAGTCAAACCAGGTTAAGTTATCCGATTGTGCCGGTTGGTTCTTTCTCTCGTTATGAGCCGTCCAGCTTGCCTCAATCATAGCCTGTAACTTAGCTTCTTTTTCAGCACGTACCTTAGCAGCATCTTTTGCCCAACGCCAAGCAGCTTGAAGACATTCGCCCCAAGAGCGACCTTTTCTTTGATACTCATTATTATATAATCTATGAGCGTCTTTCATGATCTGGGATAGGTTGTAGCGTTTCATAATTGTATGTTTTAAGAATGATTATATTTGTTATATCGTTTTCGATATTGTAAATATACTAAAAACAATATAACAAACACTACTTTTAGAGTTAAAACATACTAATAGCAATATAATTTAATCGTTTTTTATCCTAAATACAATATATTCCTTATATTTGCGGTATATTAAATAAGATATAATATGAGTTTAAGATTGAAAGACATTTTGAAAGACAGAAATGAGTCTATAAGTGCGTTTGCTTCTAAAGTAGGTATCACGCAAGCTAATATGAGTAATATCGTTAATGGGAAATCAAGTCCGACTCTTGATACTTTAGAGCGTATAGCTAATTCCCTTAATATCCCCATCACCGAGTTATTCACCTCAAATTCTCAGGAGCTATGCGGGCATGTAGAATATAAAGGTATAATCTACCGAATCAACTCTTTCGATGATTTGGAGAAGGTTCTTAAAATGAAGGAGGAATAAATCGCTAATTCAAGTAATTTTAAAATATGTGTTATGGAAAAATCTTCTACTATAAAAATGGAATTGTTAGAAAACGGATTGGATTTTATTGATAACTCTTTAAAACCTATTCTTGATTCTAAAAATCAACATGATCTGAAATACTCTATTTTACATCTTTCTGCTGGTATTGAATTAGTATTGAAAGAAATATTAAAAAATGAACACTGGTCGTTTATATTTGAAGATATAAATAAGGCTAGCTTAAATAAATTAAATTCTGGTGATTTTGTTAGTGTAGCATTTGAAACAATAATCACCAGAGTAACTAATATTGCACAAGTTGATATTGCAGAATCTTCTTTAAAACAAATCCGTACTATAAAAAAAATGAGAAACAAAATGGAGCATTTTTCTTTTAATGAAAATCCAGATGCTCTAAAAAGCACTGTATCTAAAGTATTGTGTGATATATTAGATATCATAAAAAAGAATCTTGACATTAATAGCTATTCTAAAGATATTATTACTGTTTATGAAAATATGATACTTAAGACTTCAAAGTTTGAAGAGTATGTAAAAATTAGGATGGCAAAATTAGAAAATAAACTTAAAGAATTAGAGGAAGACGAGGTAGAGATTGTTGAATGCCCCAAATGCCATCAAGTTACGTTTCCTTTGAATGAAGACTTAAAATGTCTTTTTTGTGAATATCATGATACCCCAGAACAAGTTGCCGAGGATTATTTGGAAGAGGTTTTGGGAATTTCAATCTTTGCTACAATAAAAGATGGAGGGTATAATCCAATATGCGAATGTCCAGAATGCGAAAGCGAAACAATGATTATTCTTGATGATAATAGCTCTCTATGTTTTAACTGTTCAAAAAGAATCAACAGTGAGAATTTGAGTTATTGTAGTGATTGCGATAATATCATTGAAGTGAATAAGAATAATGACTATGATGATATTTATCTATGCCAAACCTGCATAGACAATAGGATGTCTGAATAGACTATGACAGATAATCACCATATTTTATCTTTTTAAAAAGCAAGTATAAAAATATCGAAAGACAAGAAGTAGAAGTAATAAAGCCAGACTCCTCCGGCTTTCCGTTTAACCACCAAACGCCCGTACCGGTTGACAGACCTGTGCGAGCGTTCAAAATAACATAAAAACATAAATACTATGGAAGATTACATAAAAGACACCCTAATAACTTCTCCATACCCGTTTTGGTTAACAGTGCTTATATTTGCTTTGGTAACCGGATTAGTACAATGTATTGTTTTCTATTTCAAAGAGAAAGGAAAGAACTTGGCAACTAAAGAGGACATAGGTGATATTACCAAAGAGATTAAATCTATCGAAACTGCTTTCATTAATGAGACAGAAAAATTAAAAAGTGGGCTATCCATATTGGCTAATGTCCAAACCGATATTGAATCAATAAAGCGAAACGCTATTATAGATTTTAATAAAACTGTATTTACCTTTATGCACTCTATAATAATCGGAAAAATATCAAACATAACTAATGAAAAAGCCTTGGATGAATATGTTCAAAGACTAAACAATCTCAGCGAACAATCTTTTGCAGACCAAATATTGCTAGATCTGTTCATAGAAGATAATTCTTTAAGAAAAGAGGCTAATGAGGTATTGATTAATGTACTTGAAATGAACAATATTAGGCAGAACGATATTTTAGAATTAAAAAAACTTAATGATGAAGTTAATGAAATTTCACAAAAAGACATTGATACTACAACCAAAAGAAACATGCTTTCAAAAATGATAGAAAGAAGAAAAAAACATCTTGAAAAAATGTATGATAAACAAATGGAAAAGTACAGCAACATAAAGGAACAAAATTGGGCTTTCCAAGATATTTGTAGAACATATATATATAAACTATTAGATAAGCCGAACTAACCTCCGGCTTTCCCTTTTAACCACCAAGCCCCCATTCCGTCATCAAACTGAGTATAAGGTATTCAATAAAAGCACTAATACTATGAAATTATATAAATATAGAGCTGATATATATAGAGATTTGTTGACTCTTGTCAATAATCAAATATATGCGCCAACCGTACAGAATCTTAACGATCCAGCTGAGACTATAGTCAATGACAGTAAGATGAATGAAGTTTTTGACCTTATTGAGAAAAGTGGACTTCCAAAAAAGAAAGCAAAAGATAACTATAATAAGATAATAACACAAGCAAGAACTGAATTGGGAATATTCTCTTTAAGCAAAACAGTCGTTAATGAATTACTATGGGCATATTATACTAATGGACATAGAGGCTTTTGTATTGAATATAATCTTGAAGAACTGAAAAAGTCTTTAAAGGTACACTGGCATAGCATTTTTAATGTTCAATATAAAAATGACACCCCAGAGTTTTCAATAAATAGTATGACTAATTATTTAGAAAATGATGCACAATTTGTAAAATGCATAATTGCTACTAAATCAATGGCATGGGAACGTGAAGAAGAAATTAGAATAACTTTATATTCCTCTGGCTTATTGGGAATATCACCCGAATCCGTCACTGGGATATATTTTGGTCTTCGAATGGCCGAATCCGACAAAGAACTGGTAAAAAACTCTTTGAAAGGTCGAAATATAAAGTATTATCAAATGAAGCTAAAGCCTAATAGCTATCTACTAGAAGCCGAATTAATTAAATAGAGTACTAAATTTAAGATGGAGGAATGAATGATGAATATTGGAATTTTGATAATAGGTATAATCCTGATAATAGGAGAGTTAGTTTTAGGCTTAATCTTATTATTTGGACAATCATATGTTAAAAAGAAAGGAGAACATGTTGCAGATAAAGAAGATTCGCGTGGAATTGCATATGAGCAAGAAAAAGGAAAGCAATTGGCTACACAAGAAGATCTCAAAAAAGTTACTGAACTTATTGAAAACATCAAATCAGAGATTAGAGATATTTCATACAAAAAGCAAGACAAATTTATCCAATTCAAGGAAGCAGTAATTGATTTTAATCTTAGCGTTCGATTGTTGGTTGAATACAATATTAAAGATATTTCTGTCACAAACACGATCTCCCCTAGTTCTGAAAAAATAAGGAATAAGCTTAGCGATTTACAATTTAGATTTGGGGAATCATCACACCTATTAGGAAAAATATCCATTTACTCTGAAAAAGATGACGAAGAATGGGTTGCAAAGATGCACCAAACATTTAATAAAATCCTCCCTCTATATAAGCTAACTATAACTATGCTAGATTCATGCGCATTATGTGCTGATAATATTTTGAAATTTAGAAATGAGAATGTTGATAGCATACATATATACAATGATTACAATAACATAATAAATCAATTCGTTCCGAAGCGAAATGAGATAGAAAAAGATGCCCACAATGCCATCAATGAAATAGAAGCACTGACAAAAGAAAAACTCAATATAAAATACAACTCGTAGACAAAAAATAAGAAGCCGGATTCCTCCGGCTTTTTATTTACTCTCTAATCATCCCCGTATTCAAACATAAAACCCCGAATCAATTGAGATCCGGGGCTGTCAAATGAATAGTGCAAAGTTGTTAATCAAGCAAAGTTCACATGACTTAATTCATTGCCGAAACTTTGTAGAGCTTTCTGTATCTTTTCAACAGTCTTTTTACTAGGTTGTCTTCGTCCTGTCACGTAGTGGCTTAATTGCCCTTGTGCCACTCCTGTTATACGTTCAAGTCCTGCGAGAGATAACTTATCACTATAATACGCAAGGAAAGAAGCCACATCATAGCTGAAATCAAACTCCACCTCAGGAAATTCCTTTCCTTCCTCAATGAAGAACTCTTTCATTTCATCACGAGCTAGCAAGAAATCCTGCATAGCTTCTTGAGCTGTCTTTCCGTCACCCGTAAGACCGAAAGGCAAATTGTTATCATCGGGCATATATGCGCTATACCCGTTGTTGCTGCGTTCTATAAAAACTCTAACTTTCATAATCGTGTGTATTTAGATGGATAGGATTAAAAATTAACCCCTGAATCCCGTTTAATTGATTTTAATGTTCCACTTGCTACTTCTTGCTTGCCGTGATTGCTTGTAGTGAAGAACTTGCCTGTAATTGGACTATACCATAAGGGATGTCCGGCTCTTTGTTTTTTTGTCTTTACGCACCCATCTTCAGCAAGTAGTCGTTCCAGTTCATTATACTTCATATCTTATTCGCTTGATTAACAACACAAAGATAATGATATTAAATTTAATATCAAACAAATTGCAACACAAAATGATATTAAATTCAATATCATTAACAATATATGAAAATTAAAAGTTAGTCTTATTCACCAATCATTCTCCGCATCAACTCCCTATTCCTCGGATCATCCGCATTTATCACCTCTCCTACACTCTTTCCAAGCAGCTTTCGTTCTTCTTCACTTAAATAGACAGTAGTAATTGCATCAGCCATGAGCATCTTTAGATTAGCATAGCTGATTCCCCACATGACATAATCCATCGTCCATCCATAACGCTGACAAGCAAAGTCTATCAATGTCCCATAGGTACTATTGCCTCCAAAGGTAATACTACTATTATCTTTCTTTACTGCGGCTATCCTGCTACGTTCTAAGCGTTCTTTGTCTATTCCGAAGTACTTGATAAACTCTTCTGTATTATCTCCGGACAGAACGATTGTAAATATGATAGCGAGTTCTTCTGCTGCTAACTCAGAGAATTCCTTCGCTCGTACTTCCACCTTAATGCCATCAAAGACATCTTCCTTCCGGTTGAACGTATAGTTAGACAGTATTCGGCAAACAATCTCCTTCTTTTCGGTACATAACCGAATGGCTTCCAAATATGGATTAGCAGATATCAGTCTAGCATCAGCCTCCAGGCTCTTGAACAATCTTGCAAAGTGATAAATCATCCCCAACGTAGGAGGATATAAATAAAATTGCCGACTACCAATATTGAAACCGACAGGTCTCTCAATGATGGTATCAGCAATGTTCATTTCAAGCAATTCTTTATCTTCCATGATACTAAATAATTAAAGAGTGCCGGTTAAAGCACTCTTTTCTGAAAACAATCTTTTATTAACCTTCAGGTGCAGGAGCACTTGCGGTATAGGGTTTAACCTGATTGCCGGTAGCAGGTTTCAATGCGTCAAAAGTATATTTCCATTTCTTTCCTTCTGACGTATCGAAAGTATCTTCTACTGAAACTGTTGCCCGATCAATCAGAATCCCTTCGACAGACGAATCTTCAGGAGTAAGCCGGACAGCATATTCTTCCTTGACTACCCCATCCTCATCTTCGATAGGTTTACTTCTGCCTTTGGCCGCACGGATCTCGAACTCAAAAGCGTATGTATTTCTGGAATACTTCACCGCTTCGTTTTCGCCCCCTTCAACCTTAGCCTCCTTCTTCTCTCCTTTGCTTGTCGTTAGTTTAGTAGAGTTTTCTACCGGATCGTATTCTAACTTATCCCATTTAGTTGGGGCAGCTCCATCAGCACCCAGCTTTCCAAATTCAATTTTGGGTTTTCCCCATGATAATTGTGCCATAATACTTATTCGTTTACTTGTTTATACAATAACTTGTTATTGATGAAGTGCTCGCTCTTACCGTTCACTTCCATTACCCTTTGTTTATCCAGCGTGAAACGGTAATCTTCTCCACGTTGCACTTCTAAAAGTTCAGCGGCCAGTTTGCAGAGTTGACGCAGACGGACTGAATTCTCCTCAGCCTGCCCATCACGTAGATTATCGGGAACATAGATATTCACATTTACAAAAGCTTCCTGAATCTGTCCTTTACCATTGTCAAGCATAGAAATGACAATATCTTCCTTGCCTGAGTTAAGCGGTCTTAGAGTCTTGCTCAATTTCCCGGTAACAGCCTTCTCCAGTTCAGACCCTTTGATTATTTTGTAAACATCATCCTTTATTTCAATATCCGATTTCATCCTACTACCTGACTTTTAAGTTTCTCCATCATATGATAAAATTCAGCATGAGCCAACAGTTCTGCAGAAGCAAGAACAGACTTACTATCTTTGGCTTCTACATATTCGGCATAATGCATACCAGCAACGACGATCAGCACATATCCGCTTGAGTAGTTCTTAGCAAGTCTAACAGCTAGTTCCTTACCTGTTTTCGATCCTTCTGAACCACTTAAGACAGTTTCAAAGCCGGACGTCTTCACAATCTCCCCATGAGCAACAACGACATAACCAACAGAGCTTCGAAGATTTCCAGTTTGATTAAACCAGCTTTCTTCTTGAGATCTATCTCTAGCCTCTGTCACGCACTCATTACCTAGATTCGCCAAAGCCTGAATAGTAACCGAATCGCTCTGTTTAGTTCCTGTATCAAATATAGCATTAATCTCCGACAATGATGTAGTCATTCTTATAGCCATAGTTTTGCATTTAATTGTCCTCTGTGAAAACCTTGAACCTGTTTTTCAGCTATTACGCACCCATTGTTTAATAGCCGGATAACATCACCTATCTTGAACTCTCTACAATTCTGATTCAGATAAACCACATATTGATACACATATACCGTACCATCTTCAAAAGTCATCTGATTAGCCTTATTGTTAAGTTCATACCGGCAGGGAATACTACCTTCAAAGAAAGATGTGCCGGGATGATAATCGCCTAGATAGTCTTCGTAGCCTTCGATGATTACCTGGTATTGCAATATGTGAGGTCTGAAATTAGGTATCATAGGAATGTACATTTAGGTTTGTTAGACAATTCATCCTTCAATCCATATTGTTTGCACAGAAAGAAATAATAGGATTTGATTCCGTCAAAATTCCAAGAGACTGAAACTCCCCCCTCTCCCATTGAAACGGGCCGAAGCAATAGAGAGGGGATGAACTTAGCCATCGCCACGGACACACGAACTTTATTGCTTGCATCTCGTTCAACATCTCCGTTCTCTAATCCAGCATCTTCTACAATATCCAAAAGGTCAGCCTCCGACAGTTGAATGCCGAAGGTCTGAAACTTCTGTTGTATGTAGTCGTTTGCCGTCATCTTAGTATGGTGTAATCAATCTACTATATGCAGTGTAACTATAATGCGTACAATGCTTCGATTTATATACGTATCGGAACGGACATTTAGGAACAGTAACCAGCTTGCTTTGAATAGCCGGACTTTCAGCAATAACAAATACAGGTTGCGGGGCTGTTAACACCAAGTAATCCATAGGAACGATTTTAACGACCTCGTTCTGAATCATCGGCAGACCAACATCAACCATCACGACATCTGATTTTGGCAAAATAGGTTCGCTAAAACTTGATGCCTGTACGCCCAACGAAACTAAGGACATCATCAAAAAGCCACACATGGCAAAAATAAAATTCTTCATCTCTTTACTGATTTATAAAATTAAACAATGGAAGGGAAAGATACTACCCTATCCTTTTTATTCGATACCTAATGCTTCTTTCAAAGCAGAAGTCTTTTCTTCATCCAGTTCGCCTGCTTTAGAAAGAAGTGTTCCCTCTCTCATATTTGCAGTTACAGAAACACCGATAGACTTCAATGCTTCTACAACGTCTTTCTTTTCAAACTCCTGCTCGAAGAGAACAATCCCCTTAGAGGCTTTCTTCTCTTCAATAACTTCGGCAAGTTTGCGATCCGAAAGATCTTTCACACGGGCTTCGTCTTCAAAATCGAGGATTGTACCTGGATTATACACTTCGCCAGTAAACTTGTCGCAGAAAATATCAATCACTTTAATCTTCATAGAATCCTCCTTATCCCTCCGGGATAGCGTTCATGGTTGATAAATCGAAATTCACAATCTTATTCGGAGAAGTAAACTCAGGAATCCACTCAGCAGTGTACTCCATGTATCGACCTTCTTCGTCACGATAGTTGCATACCGACATCTGACCTTCAGCGGTATTATAAGAACGTCCCGGAACCGGATCGGTCATAACATACGGCTTATGGTGGCGCATCTTCATCACCTTGTCTGTTTGCAACAGGGTAATACGGTTATCAGCATAAATCTGCACGTTCTCGCCCGCCTGATTCTCTACGTAATCCTCCTTGATCTCGATCGCAGGAAGCCCGATGCCGGTAAATACACTGGAGGCCATCTGGTCAGTCACCAATCCTGCATTAACCATGAACTCACGCTCGCCAAGAATCATCTTGAATTTATCCCCGAACTCGGAAGCACCTACAATGTTCTTCATGAATGTGCCACGAGACATAATCATCTTGGAGAACACACCGTATTTAGCTTTCAGTTTTTGAATCTCCTGCTGTAAGTAAGAGATAAACTTATCCTTTACTGCAGCTTCTGGAGTAAGGAAGTGGAACGGCAACTCGATATCAAGCAACTCGATATTTTCTTTGTTGTCAGCCAAGTGAACCTGTGCTTTACCAGTCATCAATAATCCAGGAACAACGATATCCATACGCTTGTGTGGAGCAAGTAAAATCTGACGATAATCATCAACAATAAAGTCGATAATCTCCTGTAAGATTGTACGCTGGTCAGCGGTATTGGCGGCATTGAATTTATCAATGAGGTCTTGCAATTGCGACAGACGTTCAATATCCATCTGATAACGGTCGCCCAAGTAAGCGATTTCAGTATAACCGCTTCCGAGTGAGCGTCTTTCACGAATGGGCTTCTGGTCATTCTTACCAAGAATGGAACCGGCAACAACACCCGTTACCGTCCCAAGATAAGTCTTGAAAACACGGGTTTTAGTTTCCAAGAAATCTCCGTATTGCTTCCAATAGATTGTGTCCAATCTCATCTGAAGCACACGGTCGATAATCGCCTTAACGATTGCAGGGTCTGTGAATAAAGTTTGTATAGTCAAATTCATAACTCTACTTTTTAATGATTAATACTCAAACTGGAAACGGCTTGTCAATCCAACCTTATCCAGTTCATGAATAGGAAGAGCCAGCTTGCTTTCCTTTACCTCATAGGCTTGCATCAAGAGAGTGCAGAGGACAGCTCCATCGCTCTCAACTTTCTTCGCGTCATAAAGAACGAAGTTAGCAGTGTTCTTCTTCACTGTACCACCCACTGCGGTAGCTTCGAAAAGAACCGCATCCTTAGCGATGTTTTCTCCGAAAGCCGCTTTGATGGTTAATACATCGTAGGCTTTATGGGACTTATCGATAGATGCTACTTCTGCGCCTTTCTTTCCGTTTCCGATAAACATACCCTGATAAGCCAAAGAATCTTTTGCCACCTTGATGGTAAGATTAGACTCTCCTGTGGTATAAGCTTCAACCACTTTCACATTACGGACGGGAACGAGTGTCCGTTTATTCAAATCCGCTTGTACCGGAGTGAACACGGGCAAAAAGGAACCAACAACCAAATTGGCTATGTTCAACTTCCACGGTCCGCTCTTTCTAACACCTGTTTCAACACGGTAAAACTCTTCCGGCTTATAATCCGGTTTCAAGTCATAATGTGTACCTGCTGCCATTTAATTTACTTTTTAGATTCAACAATCGTTTTTGTACCTTCCGAAATCATACCAGCAATAGATTCGTTTTCTTTCTCAATCTTCGTCTCCGCTGATCCGGGAGGGTTCACACCACTAAAGCCTATATTGGCGAGTTCCTGCTTTGCGTCCTTGAAAAAAGTATCTAAGTCCGCATCATCGGGAATCGCATAACGCTTTGCGAATGTTTCGGGAATACCATACTCCTTTGCCTTTGCCATAATCTGCTCCTGTCGGGTAGCCTGTAATTTTTCTTGCTTTAAAGCGGAAAGTTCAGTCGAAAGATTCTTATTTGAATCAATCAAAGCTTGTGCCCATGCAGGTACATCATCTTTCTTGTCTTCCGGATTCGGATTTGGGTTAGGATTGGGATTCTCGATTGGCTTACCATCTTTAAGGTTATGCTTCTTCTCGTAGTTCTGGACAGAAGTACGGGTAGCATCCCCTGCACGGAAATCACCATAAGAATTTAACACGTCCGAAAAGCTGATACCCTCAACAATAGAGTTTACCTTTGTCTCGTCCGTTACACCCTCTGCCTTTTTAGTGGCAATTCGGGTGAGAATAGCAGCATCCACCCCAGTAAACTTGGTTTGGAGGCCCGCTAAGATTTGTTCTAAAATTGTCATACTGTATGAATTAAAATTTGAGCTTCAATTTGCAGAAGTAAAAATACCACCAATACAGATGATTAGTAAATATTTAAGCTTCCTATTCACGACAATAGAACCATTGTCGTAAATACGGTATAAAAGTAGTAAGTAAGTAGGTAGAAGGGAAATAATTAGATGGTGTAGAATTCACCAAGAAGAGATTGTGAAGAAATCAATTTAAAATTGTATTTTTGAGGACTTAAAATAAATAACTTATGGATGATTTTGAAAAAACAATAACATATGCACATCAAGTTTCCGCCCAACAAAAACTTTTCAAGCAGTGGTTAATTAAATTATATGGAGTGAATGAAGAACTTCAAAAAGAATACAATAAATTTTATTTCAACATTTACTATATAACACTGTCAGAGCTGATAAACCCCAAACAAGGCCTAAAATATATAGATAAAATAGTATCTCGTGAATATTGCGAAGAATTATCGCTGTATTTCGAACTAAAAAAACATTTAGACAAGATAGTAAATCTTTTAACTGAAGAAGAAGTTACATGGATACATTACAAACGGGATTCGAGTTGTCATATTTTTCAAGATTCATACAACTATATAAAGGAGAATTTCAGTGAAAGAGAAAATAGAAAGAATATTCCTCTTTCTGAAATTAGACAAAAGATAGAAGAATTTCTTTTAAGACATGATTGTAATGACAAAAAGGCTGATATTTACATTTTCAATAAGCTATACCCTCATATATCTAAAATGTTACAAGATATTGTTGGTTTAAAAGGATAATAAGGCAAAGAAAGCCGTGGCCCCATACAGGAACACGGCTTTCGTTTTGAATTTAAAAGCTTTGAATTTATAAAGTAGCAGATTGTAATTCTGCTCCGATATTCTTTATAGTATCGAGAATCTTCTTTGTGGTTGATTCTCCAGCGAATGCCAATCCGTTTTTGTACTGCCGCATCTTTGATTCATTTATTCCTACCTTCTTGGCAAACTGGCTAACATTTATCCAATCAAAATAATTAAAGAATGATTGAAGGTCGTATTTAAACACTACATCAATAGCATCCGATCCATCAGGAAGAACTTTACCTTCCTCTATAATCATTTCCTTTGCTTCTTTAATACTTTCAAAGAAGTCAGCCTTCGCCTCTTCCACGCTTGAACCATATCCACCCAATCCATGATTAAGTAACATATCATCCGAATAGATGGAGTATAAACCATCTGCTCCCTTTTCAATAATAGCAAGTATCTTCATAACTCTTTGTTTTTTATTTGAAATTTAAAAGCTCTGAAATATGGGTTCTCATAGGGTAGTGAGTGGCAGGGATTAAATCCCCGCCTTCTCTTTAATGCTTTTCAGCGTGCCATCTCTCAACTCTTGACTACCATGTCTTGATACCGGAAAAGTCTGTTTGGTTATCGGACTATACCAAATATCATGATTAGCACCATGACGATGAATAAAACAGCCAGCCTTCGTTAGCACCCTCACTAACTCTGATACTTTCATAATTTCAATGAGCTTTTAAATTCAACACAAAGATAACGTTTTTGTTACTTTTATGCAAGTGTATTGCATATAAAGATAACGTTTTTGTTACTTTTAACAAAGTGGTAGCGACAATCCTATCGAATCACCGCTATCCCAAAGGAGAGCTTAACAGCCTTTACCCTTTTTCTTTGAACCTTTTTTCTTTCCCATGATTAAAATGTTCTATTTTTCATGTACTAAAATTATAGCCCTCGTTATTTTTCTGACTAAGAAGCGTTTTTTGTCCCTTATTTCCGATTTGCTCATTCTTTGCTGCTTGCTCCTCTTTGATTTCTGCAAGTTCCTCTTCTACCCTATCAGCATTCCCGGCAAACATAATCCCCTCACGTGTTGACCAAATGCCACCACTGACAGCGGAGACGGCAGTAGTCACCTTGTCGTTCAAATCATCAATCATATATGGAACAAGGTCTGTTTCTATGTCAATGGTCTGTGATGCCTTACTAAACTCGGAAGGATTGATAGAACCTAAAGCAGAAACAAGGAAATTAACCCTTCGCTGTAAAAACTCACCTATCACTTCCGCATGATTACTTACGCTCATATGCGCACCCATAAACATGAAACGGAAAGCGGTACCTGAAGCCTTACCAACACCTTTCAATGTTTCGAAAGAAATGCGTGGAGTATTAGACATATCATAAGCCATATTGGTAAGAGTTTCAGCTTCGAACTTCACCGTATCCGGAACTTGATTCCACGTCAGATATTGAGCATCAGCACCAGCTTCCAGTTTAACTTTTCTATCCTTTGTCTTGCCAATAAACCCGGTCACTTCCCCAATTAGCTTCAATAATGGGAAGAAGTGATAGTCAATACAATCTGCATAGTTGGATAGGAGTTTCTCCAACCGGATACGGAAGGTCTTTATCTTCTTGCAATAAGGTTCAGGACGATAGGCATAGAGAACCGGTAGTTTGGGGAATCCATGAGCAAAAGCAATCCTCTCCTCATAACCCTTGGATAAATCCCATTGATAAACCATCTTGTCCGTAATAGTCATAAAGCAGGTGACTTCCGAATCATCCATGAGCTTCTTTTTGTACTCACGTGAGAAAGCTATAAAATCCCCTTCATCATTGAAGAACGGATAAAGTTTATCCCCTCGGAATGGAGACCACAACACACTTTTTAGCTTCTTGGTAGGCTTTACCTTTCCTCCGAAAGTAGTCTTAACTTTCTTCCAAAACTTAGCCCAAAACGAATCATCATCGGTCACATACCAATATTCGGCTACTTCCTGCTCAGAAAGCCAAGAACGGACAATCTTCTTGTTCTGATACTTGATTTTATTGGACTTGAATACAGCCTTGACAGCATCCAGCAGCTTCTTCTCGTCATCATCGGTCGGAGTGCAATCCATAGATGGCTCGGTCCCGACAGTGAAAGCTGTTTGAATGTTCACTATATCCTGTTCCAATGGAATAGAAATACGGTTTACCGGTTCATCCTTGTACTTCGCTTCAATTTCATATGCTTTACCGGTCTCTTCATCGAAACCCGTTTCCGCTTCTTTTTCAAGCACCTTTCTGTCTGGATACTTCTCTTTATCCACCATGATTTCATGGCGTTCGGGATTCCAGTCGTCCCAAAGTTCACAACGGTCGGGGAGCTCGGTTTTTCTACCTTTCTTCAAGTAGCTTATTTTCTGCCCGATGTCAGGCAATGCTAATATTTCTTCAAGCGTTAATGGCATAATCTATATTTTTAGTGTGTGAATATTCCAGTTAAATCTTTCGGCTTCAAAATACGTCCTAAAATGTGCCCCAAGATATAATATCTAATAGGGTCTATACAGTGATTCCAGGCGTCTACCGGCTCATTGATATAATGCCCGTCTTTGTCTTTATCCCAAACATATTTACGGAATTCCTCAATGATATGGTATGAACGTTCAGTAACGAATAGTTCCATCTCATGTATCTTGTCAATACCGGCTTTAATAGAACCAGGGAATTTATCTACCGGATAGATGTTCACACCCCTATTTTTGATTTCCTGAATCAAACGAGGGTCGGCACTATCTCCGTAGACTTTCAGCCCCCACGGCTTCAATTTTTCGGCAATGGCATTTGTGAGCATTCCTGTTTCATAGAATAACTCATCCACATAAAGTCGGTTGTCTACGATGCCACAACGAATACCTGTTGACGGGTCGTTGGTATAACCCCAGTCAGAAGCAAGAGCTACTTTCTTTGCATAAGCCGGAAACTCTTTCACAATTCCCCATTTCTTAAACACTGCACCTTCCGCAACATCAGCCCAGCGGCCGATAACCACGTGAGCATACTTTTCAGGATTACTCACCTTCATATCCTCCACTTCTTTCAGGAACTCCGGAGAAAGATTTTCCAAGTTATCCAGGTAGGTAGTATGAATGTGGAGTACATTCGGGTGAGTGGAGACTTGAACCTGCACACCGTCAATCTCTACAAGTTTGTGAGTGTTCTCAATGTATTTCTTATAGATAAAGTGATTGGAATCGCACGGGTTCATTATGATAATAATCCGGTTCTGAATACCCTTCTTACGAATGGAGAGCATTATTTTATCGAACTCTTCTTCATTCGTCCACTCTTCCGCTTCATCGCAGACGAAAGTAGTAATACCTTGGATGGATTTCAGTTTCGCCGTCTGATTCCCTGAAGAAGTTTTGATACCACGGAACATAATACGGCTCTTTGTCATCTTGTTAACTATATCCGTTTTGGTGGTCTTGAAATACTTGATTGTTCCATCAAGTTCTATCTTCTCCATCATTTCGGGGATGATAGACATACCGGCAGAAACCATCGTGTAGCGGGTGTAGAGAATCTGATGAACAATCTTCTCGGCTTCCATCATTTCAAAGGTCAGCCGTTCGATGAAAGTGGAAGCATTGAAGGACTTGCCGGAGCCACGACCGCCAGTGATAAGGATTATGAATTTATCCGTATCGGTATACAGTGGGTGGTATATGGTTTGAGGTTCTATCATTCAATCTTACCTTTAATCCATTCTTTGATGTCAATGCCTTTAGAGGGATTCTTGGGAATGTCGTCATCTTCTTCTATTCTCGGAGCTGGTCTATTCCATTGTTCGGGCTTGCGATTCTTCAACCAAAAGATGCCAGCTGTTGTGTCAGGAGGAACTTCTTGTTCAAGTTCAACAATCTCTACCCTCTCTTTTTCGCATCTACGACCTTCTTCATCGTAATAAACATCTTTAAGCTTTATTGCCTGCTGTGTTTTTATTTTCAAACCAAAAGCTTTGTCATACATTTTGTTTTCTATTGCAAAATCGACAGGGGTTCTTCCCTTTTTTATAGCTTCGGATAATTCGGTAATTTTCCCCTTTAATTCAGAGAAGTAAGTCTCATTATATCCTATATTTTCGGCTATCTGCTTATCGTTCAATCCGTCCCGTGCCCAACTCTCTATACGAATTAGGTTTTCTTCGTCTTTGAAATCAAACTTAGGTTTAGCCATATTAAAAACACCTTTAAATTATTATTAATTATTCAAAGGTACTACCACAACCAAAAACTGAGAAATTTAACCGTTTCTTATTCTTCACCAAAATGCTATTGTGAAATAATTCTTATATAATAGAATAAAAGTACTATGAGACTTTACTAGAACATAAAACAGGAGAGTACCTAACACTACTCCCCTGTTAATTGATTAACCCTTTAGATTTCAAACGATTTATAATTTCAGTGTAAATACAGTAAATATCTTGTCTATGTGACTTATACTGTTGATAGAAAAATGTTACATCCTCGCAGTTGTGAGAGATTAATGATCCAGTACATCCGGTTATTTCCGCTATTTTATCCCTCAATCCTACTTTCATCTTCCCCCCAGCTAACGTACTTGGAGAATACAAAAAAAGAATTATAAAAATAAACTTTTTCCTCTGTATAGGACTATTGTCACGCGGAGGAAATGTCAATCCAGATAATATTTCTTTGAACCATTCGTATATCTCCCTGATGAGTGAATAGTTATACAATACAGGCTCTGAGAGTTCCAGCTCTCTCTCTGAAAGCCTTGATTTCTGTTCTCTGATAGATTTAAGCTCAGATATCACTGAAAATTCCTTTATCATAACACGATTATTTTAAAAGTAAATAGTATATTTGCATCATAATCGTGTAAGATTTGGGAGAATTAAGCTTGGTCGTGCTCGCTGGTTCTCCCTTTCTATTTTAAAGCCCTATTTCTTTTGCGAATGGCTTTATTTCTCTTGTCTACTTCTCTGCTCCATATTGAAGCGTTATAGATAGAAGTTGCATATAATCTCAATTCCTCGCTATTAGCAAGAAAATCTACTCGTAATGCCATTTTCATTGATTCAGCATACAAGTTTTGGTCGATATTATTATCCATATTAGTTATTGATTTTACTTTCTAAAAAACATATCTCCCGAAATAGATCGAGCAGTATCATCACTAGTTAGCCGGATGTATCGAAAGAAGTTCTGTTCGGTCCGGTGCCCGGTGAGTTTCATTATCTCAAACGTCTTCATTCGTCCTGTTAAATACATATTTGTTGCTGCACTCCTCCTTGCAGTATGACTGCTTATCAGCTCCCACTTTTCACGGGTAACGGTCTTCATTTCGCCACCCTTAGTGAACGAATAGGTTACAAGATCATTCAATCCGATTTCCCGCATGATCACCTTTAAGTACTTATTGAAGTACTGGATGCAAAGACCACGAGGAACAAAGCCGCTATACTTGGCAAATATTTCTTTCACATAGTCGTGAGCTGGGACTTTTACATCAACATTCGTTTTCTTGGTACGTTTTACAATGTATCCGTTTTGCAGGTTCGTTGCCTCCAATGTGGAATAGTCGGAATATCTTAGCGCAGTCAGGCAACCAACAACAAACAGGTCGCGGATACGCTCTTTCGCCTTTCTCTTGTCCTGCTTCTCAAACTTGTAGTAGTATATCCTAGTGATTTCATTCATTGACAGGAATACAGCGTTTGTTGGTTCAGTCCTCAAATCAATATCGTCGTAGGTATTATCTACTGCATAGTTGTACTGAGATGCCCGTCGGACGAGTGTTTGAATTTTCAGGATATACCCGACAATGGTATTATGTCTCAGGTCCTGGTCTTCGAGATATATAATGAAGTCTTCTATAAATTCAGCCGTCACCGAGTTCGTGAAGATGTCACAATCAAACTCTGAGGAGAAGTTATCAATGTGTTTTATGATCGCATCGTAAACGGCTGCATAGTGCTCAGACTTGCGTCTGCTTCGCTTTTCAAGCACATCCCGGATGAAGTCAGTGAAGTAGATTCCTTCAAGCGGTTTCTCTTGCCGGAAGTGATTAATGTAGTCCTTGCGCACTTGGGCGGTCCGGACCGGTTGTGATAATTGTAATGCTTTGGCTGTATCATTTTAAAGGGTTAGTTATTTTGTGGTTATTCGGAAATTCCGAACAACCATATTCTATTTTTATTAATATCATAACGAGATGTTGCTCGATATGATTCGTTATTATTTAGTTATACTCCAATTATCTCATCATTGATACGAAATATGCTATCACTCACAAAATCGTATATCTTATACATAAGTTCCGGTTCCTGTTCCTTTGGGGAATAGACCATTACTCTTTTGCCTACACCTTTCATCCATCCTGCTTCTGTGTTAGCAGACCGACCACAAGGAAGAACCATAACACAGACATCCGCCCACTTCATGCCGTTAAAATCTGAATCAAATCCTTTTTGTGCAATCGGGTGATTAAGAGCTTCACGATATTGCTCTGTTGTCCAGTTTTGCCAGTTAGGGTCTATATCAGACCATTGGAAGCCACCATTACCATGAGGAGGATTCTTAAAATCGTAAACCTCATGTCCTAAATCACGGAGAATACCTACAACGTCCTGTTGAAATACATTTCTCCAACTACTTGCTACATAAATTTTTGCCATAATTATCTTTTTTATTTGATTATAATTATATTTATCAATGCAATATTGCATAATAACCTAATATTTAATTCTATGTATTCTTACACTATTTCGTTTACAGCAGGAGGCAGAAGCTACTCGTTTACTACTAATATTAGTTATCCTCATAATTTCCATGATAGAGGATTAGTAAAAACAGCCGTTATGTCAGCCATTGGAGCATATAAAAGAGCAAATGGTATTGAGGCTGCAACAGTAGAAAGTTCTGTAAGTTACTAACTGTAATTCATTAGGGAGCTAATATTTAATTAGCTCCTTTATTTATTGTATTGATCGTCTTCCCGACATCAGGAAAACGTTTTGGTTATTAAATAAAAAAAATAGCGATCTGATAGACCACTATGTTAATCGTACTTGGGGATATTTTAATTTCTCAATAGCTTCTTTGTCTCCGTTGGCAGCACGTCTCTTAGTCTCCAAATACCAAGTATAGGGATTATATCCTTCGGGGATTGTATATCCGGCAGGTAATTCCCGTCTAGTTAATGCTTCTTCGATAATCTTTCGCTTCTCACATCGGTCAATTTCTTTCTGTCTCTCTGGAATAAACTCCTTAAAGAAGGCATTTCCAATCCTTCGGGCATCAAATTGAGAAAAAGAATTATCGTATCTTCCGGACTTGTATCGAGAAAAAAACAGCATTAGTTCTGATAATTTGTATATCTGAACAGACGATGCAAATGTCTGAGCAAATATTCCGATTCCTTGTGCTACCCCTTCGTCTTTACAAGAACTAGACCCAAATAATGCCAGCACTTGTGCATAAATCCACATTTCCGCATTTCCTTCTCCATAAACTTCGTCATACTTCTGAATCGTGGGACAATTTGAAAAATATGCCTTTTCAGGATTCTGAGCCACATAAGCCCAATTTGTCGGAGAAAAGACACGCTCAATATCAGAAGGGTCTTTCCACTTCGTCAACCAAGCCTTGTTCTCTACGCTGACGCTCGGTAATGTATTGCTGCAGGGCATGGTCATTTGCTTCCTGCTTGCTTGTACAAGGTTTCTGATTGTTTCCATACTTTTTTTGTTTTAGCCATTCTTGATAATCACGTTCAGTACCAGAGAATACGACTCCGGTCCAATTAGATTCTATAGCTCGCTCTATTTGTCGGATAGCGAACTCTTCTTCAAATTTACCCAGCTTGTTTAACGAAATCTGCAAAGCATAATTTAGCTTTCCTTTCCATTTTGGAGTTTTCACAAGTTCCGTCCATGCCGACATAAATGCTATCGAATCGAAAGGATAAACTAAAGGCTTCGAATCTCCTTCTTTTTTCCTAGATCGCTTAGGCTTTTCGGGTGGGGTGCTCTCGTGCGTATGCGCGAGACTCTCTTCTTGTTTTATGTTTATATTATCTATAATAGGTGGAAATTGCGTTTCATCCTCAATATTTGCGGATGATGTTGCGGATGATGTATTTTTATCATCCTCATTTTTTGCGGATGATGTTGCGGATGATATTGCGGATGAATTAACAATCTCCTTCTCACTATCATTCGCACTTTCATCCTCAATATTTGCGGATGATGTTGCGGATGATGTTGCGGATGATAGTAAATCATCACTGATACTTTTCATGAATGAATAATAACATCCTATGCGCTTGTCTTTACTGGATCGAAAATGAATAAGACCAGCGTTAGATAAACACTCCCTCGACTTGCGAAGAGTATTATCAGACATATCTAAATTCCCACAAAGAATATTACTACGAACGAAAAACACATCCTTCCACTTCATATCATTACAAATCGCTACAAGCTCATGATATAAGGCTTGCGCTGCTGTAGTTAGGTAAGTATCATCACGTACCTTTCGGAGCTTGGAAATCAGTTGATAACTATTCATTGATGTCTAATTGTGGTTTATTATAAGCCCCTCTTTTGATGCTTTCTTTGAGATAATTAATACATCTATTCACATCGTAAAAATCTATTTCTATCAATCTTTCTTTGAATAACTTATATTCTAGCCCAACAGCTTCGAGGTTAATTCTGATATTCATATCTTCATCCAAAAACCTTTCATATACTTTATAACTTACTTCTCCCATGTCTTCCAAAGTAAGAAAAGACTTCTCATCGATAAAAAGAAATTCAGGATTTGGAATATTATAGGCTTTTATATATTTAAAAAAAATACCAACAGCCCAAACATTATCACCTATAGTAGGAACAAAATCCATGTTAAATGGAAAGATCAAAAACAACTTTCCATTTGCATACAAGTTAAATTCTACATTCATAACTAATATTCTTATTCATAAACGGAAATATCTATTTGCTGCACATTCATCAAAAGACTTCACACGCTCTATAAGACGCTTCTGTCTCCTTCTAAATGCTAAGTTATTATCGTACCTATTATGGCATTCCCGACACAATCCTACGATGTTCTGAGGATTGGTGTAATGTTCCGGATACATACTCTTAGGGATCAAATGCGCGGCATCCACTGCCGGCTTTCCACATATTGCACAAAAAGGAGAAAGCGACTGCTTTATTTTAGCAACTTCCCTGTTTCTCTGAGCTTGTTTACTGCTTACCTGTTTCATATCTAATATTTATAGGTTTCTAATTAAAAGCCCCGAAGCGTATTCTTCGGGGCGATTCAACATTTATTCCAACGAAACACGCTACTAACAGGAACTTATACAAGGCTTCGGCTTCTTTTCAGTCGTGTCACTAGCAATCATCAGCCAGACCCCGTACTTTGTATAAGCTGCATTCCCGCTTTTATATGCTTCTCTCTCTAAGGTTTGTGGACGGTGAAAGAATCGAACTCTCCTAATGCAGTGCACTACATCATTTCTACCAGACATGCAACCGCCCGTGTGCTGTTTTATTTATGTAATTAAAAACAGCAAAAAATAACCACGCTCATTTCAATGTTTTTATTGAGGAATCCGAAAATAAAGCGAAAAACAACGTTCCCCATTGTGGATAAGCCCGGACTCGAACCGAGAAATGTAGGATGTCTTATTGCTCATTTGGCAATCAAGGGATGGATTAGTTTTATTCTCCCCCTTTGCATGGAGAAACCTACTATAAACAGAGCATTCAGCGTCTACCGATTCCGCCACTTATCCGTTTTGCCCGCTATATCTTCGCAGACAAGCAGGCAGGTTAACAAAGTTACTTACCATGTTTCATTCGATGACAATCTTCGCAAAGAGTTTCAAGGCAATACAGGAACTCTAATTCATGCCCAACTATGGAATATCCCGCAACATCATAGACCTTGTGATGAATCTCCAAATTATAAGTCTTTCCACATACTTGGCACTTGTGCCCGTCACGGATTCTAATCTTTCGTTTAACCTCTTCCCAGTAGGGGTTATTCTTCAGGCTCTTCCGGTATTTCGTCGGTCTCCCCTTCTTGTGTGCTAATCTCGTCATTTTCGTCCTCCTTCCTCCATGGACTTTCTTCAATTGTAACTCGATGCCATTCGTGACGTTCAATAGGAACTACTTCACTGGTACCTTCATCTACGAAATCTTCAATCCATTGCTCCAGCCATACATCTTGACCATCTTCCTCCCATACCTCGATTACATCCTCTCCTTCTCCGAATCGGCGGACATTCTTACGAGTATCTTTAAAATCAACGTTTGGCAGTTCGTATCCCAATTCTTTGAATGCCTCTTGATTCTTTTCTCCGGAGTTAAACAGATCGTTGTATTCATGCTTCGGAATTTCTTGAACTAATGCCAGACGAAAAGCGTCATTCACCCATGAATAGTACAGATAATACCCCGTGACCGGAATACGGAAAGTATCGATCATCTTCAAAGGATAATCCTTCACACCTTTCTTTGCAAGGTTTACAAGATCCTTAAACTGAGTATTTAATGCTGAAATCTTTGCCTCAAATTCTTTCTTCTCGGTATTGAACTTTGCTTTCAATGCTTCGAACTGTGCTTCAAGTTCCGGCATCTGTTCCTCGGCAATCTCACCATAATTCGCACGGATAGTTGATATTTCATAATCATCCATCACCCGGTTAGCGATCACGTCTTTCTCTTGGATGGTGACAAAACTTTCTGCCAGTTTCTTCTTTACATCGTCCATAGAGACACAATCAGAGAAAATCACTTCGGGAAATTTCACGGTGGTAGGGAGCTTAAATTTAAGTTCCTCCGGTACATAGTCTTTTAAATCAATCATTGTTTCTTAGTATTTAATTTCTTAAGCATTTTTTTGCACCTTCTACATAAATCCTGATCGGGAGATGTTTTAGGAGCATATTTCTCTATTTTATCAGAGCATTGTCTAAGTAGGCGCTCTATCGTTTGAATATCCGTTTGGCATAATTCCATTATTCAAAATCATCAATAGCCACCGGATGAAGCAATTTTTGACTCCATTCCGGAAGCTGCATATCAATAATACCTCTAGCTCCTTCTTCGGCTTTAGCATCATATCCGGGAAACCATTTCTTGTCGAAACAGTCTTTTACGATTGAGAGAGCATAGCGATATTTATACTTACCATTTGCCAAATCATCGGGCGACCAAAAGAGAACAGCGACATCGTATGGTTCAACCGTCTGTAACATGATCATAATTGTTACATTAAAGTTCCGTCCAGTAACGCTACTCATAACCTCTTGGTACATCCCTTCTGAAAGCTCATACTTGAGTTTGGCACAATCATAGTAGAACTTGCCGAGATCATCGGCACGTGTGGTCTTAAAGGAAATAACCGCGTTTACACCGATATTTTCCTCTACATTGAAATAATCCGGTCGGACCCTTACATTAAGCCCCGTTTCTTCATCCTTGCCATAGAATGATACTTCTGAGTATGCACCTTTCAAAAGCTGCTTGATGATGCCGCCACCATACCAATAATAGTTTCTTTCAAGAGCTTTAATTATCATACTCATTTCATCACTGATAAACGAGTATCCCAAATCAATGCACTTCTGTTTCTTATTATCACGAAAATCTTTCAGATCACAGAAATTCCACCTTTCAGAAGGTATTTCTTCTTCGACATCTGGAACATAATTCTTATCATTCAGGAGCAATTCATTATAGAACCGAATCATTCCAAGCACGCCATCTTTCGATGATTGGTTACACTTAGGTTCTACTTTGACAAGCTCGAATAAACGTGGTTCCAAAAATGCCATGTGGGCAAATGTCCCTAACTGAAAACAAGGTTTTTCTTTCTCTTCAAATGTCCTTTCGTAATCATAATAAAAGGATCGTGGAGTTTTAAGAGCATTTTTCAAATTGGAAGAGGAAATATGATCGCTTTTCAAATACATCTCCATAGGATCACGCTTTACTACTCCGTTAACGCTCAATTCCTTCAAATCAATATTAACAGGTGGCTTATTGCAATTCAAAGAGATAAAATCAAGCATCTCCTCTTTGGTAGGATAATCTTCCGGATTATAAGCAGAAGGGTTGAGTTCTTCCCCTTCTGCGCAATCGTCCAAATTAAAATCTATCATCCGGCAACAGGCAAGTTAATACGCAAAGGTTTTACAGACCAATTATCTGACTGGAAGTTATTAGTTTTGTTCTTACGCTTGCCCATGTAAGTTATTTTAAGAGGCATACCACTTTTAAGTGATCCGTTCTCAATATACTGTTCAAGAATACCAACCAATCTACGAGAACCATTTGTTACTGTCTGTACCGTACCATCTGCTGATTTCTCCAAAAAAGTAGCACAATCTAAATCTATTAATTCACCTGTACTGGTAGCACTCAATACCTTCTGAGGCTTGATCTCTACAAAGTACATTTTTCTAAATTCACCCGGCTTCTCCGGAGTCCAATAGTTCCCGCAAAGGTCAATTGGTAATTCCTGTGCATCCTCCAAAGAAGGAAGATCATTTTTACTTAGGTCTGCTGCCTGAACTGCAAACGAAGATTCTTTGTCTCTAGTTACTAAATCATCCATAATCGTAATATTAAGTAGTTAATAAAATAGTTCCCGGATACCGAACCAACGGACACCGGGATAATTCAAAACTTAAATAGCGGACTGGATACCGCACGGAGTCCTTTACTCCGGAGTTAGAGTTAAACAATAAATTATTTGCGTTTTTGAAGGCATTTCAATATGTTTCCTTTTTCAATAGCTTCTACCAAATCAGATAATTTATAATAAATATATCCTTTCGCCTTTTTAATAGGTTGACCTTCTTCGTCTACTACTTCCTCAACTCCGAATTGATATGGAAATACTAGTTTTCTTTTTAATAAATTTTTAAGGACACCACTACCTAAACGTTCTTCTGCATCCGATTGACATATAAGAATCTTTTTATTTTTAAGATTCGCATTCCTTTCGTTTTTCCAAGCTTCAATTCCATATTTAATACCAAACTGAATGGCTTGATTTATAATAGGATCGTTCTCCATACCTCCCTCCTATTCTTTTTGATGTACCTCTTTTGAACTTCTCTCTAAAAGCATGAACACAGTTAACAATAGCATTATAATACATGATATTGTTTCGTTTCTAGTCATTTCGATTTGCAATACCAGATGAGTCACCATAGCAAGAGCAATGACAGCAATAGCATTTTGAATTTTATGAATAGTTTTCATAGAACATTATTTTTTAGTTAATACTAGACGATATAAAATGAATCACAGTCCTTTCTATTTCTAGTTGCTCGTACAGAAGTCCTTGCATTAGATCGTACCCTACAACGTCTCATGTCCATTTGATAATCCGGTGTTACAGCAATTACCAAAAACCACACAGAGAAGAATAACTCAATACCGTGCTTCCTAATCTCCTTCAAATCAAAGTTTCTTTTAGTCCTATCACATAGCAGGAATAAAGTAAGCTCTACGTTATTGTTAATGCCTAACTTCTTATGAATATCCCTAATCTGTGCCTTTATTGTCCATATTGACTTTTGGAGCAATTCAGCTATTTCAGAAGGAGTATGCCCCTTTGCAACTTCATGTGCTACTTGATACTCACATTGAGTTAAGGGTTCCATCACGAAATACGTTTAGCTCTAAAAACTCCCTTTTTATAGTCCAACTCTCCTTCTCTCTTGATTATAATTCCAAATCTGCGTCTAACACGATATCGAATTGTACTCATTATTCCATCATAAGCAGATATCGGAAATTCTACTACTTCATTTAGCTTCATTTCACTGATTGATTTTGTCCAATCACCAGTTATTTTTTTCACTTCTTTTGCCATAAGATTAATTATTTGATTATTATTGGCGCCCGCGATACCTTCTACGGATTCTTCCACGTATCGAGACGTGACGGGCTGTATGTTGAATCACTTAGATAGCGTTATAGCTCGCCTAACCTGCTATATGCTTACTGATAAAGACTTTTCGGACTTCCAAGTGATATATGTAACTAATTCGAACCTTCAACCGATCACGGCATTCCTGCTACGGTTGAATTTCTTTTCGTATGATCCAATATGTCAAAGAACTATTTAGTAGTACTTGCGTAGAATATTCTCTACGTCTACGCAAGCTTTTTTATAAATCCGCCCGGCTGGTTTCCCTTTTGGGAATTTCTATATTGTTATACTAAACTTATTGCTTATCTGAGTTTTGTTTAATGAAATCGTAAATAGGTTTAAGCATCTTCTTAGCCTCTTTTACAGTAGGAGACAAACTACCCCGTGTATAGATATGAAAGTCAAACTCCCTTTTCTTAGAAAACTCCCACCTATCTTGATAAGCATAAAACTGAACGGCATCAACATGGGGAGATACTTCGATAAATATCTGGGACCCGTTCTCTTTCGAGAAGTTCATGCTATCTATGATAGCCTTCTGAACTAATTCCATTACGCTGTAATTCTTCTTTTTCATAATCGTATATTAATATTATTTTAGTTCTTTGTACATCAGTCTTACGATATCAATAGAATAATGCTCATTATCTCCAAGAACTATCGTAGTTAGCATACTTATCGGCAAAAAACGCTTTCAACACATTGCCCTGTTTAGACTCAATGGCTTTCGGCTTCAATGATTCTACATATTCATCCATCTTTAAACGAGCGTCCACCCAAGAAGTACGCAAGGCAGATTTAAGAGAATAACCGTACTGGCGTACATATACCCAAGCTCTCTGCATGATGGCTTTCATATTATATTTACCGTCCTTTACAAGTTCATAATCTCTATTTCTCATTGCCTTACCTATTTTTAGTTATGTAAAATATTTGGTTTTATCGCACAATATTCGCACCTTTGTGGTGTTGGATGTTGTTTGATGTTGCAAAGATACATAATATTTTATGTAGAACAAGGTTTCTACATAATAATTTATGTATTTAACTTTTGTTTTCAATTAATATTCGAATAATCCACATAATAACTTATGTATAGATAATGAGTGTAATAAAAGAAAGGCTTACAGAATTTCTAACCTATAAAGGTATAGGGCAAATAAAATTTGCCGAAGCAGCTGGTTTGTCGAGAGGCTTCGTAAATGTATTAGGTGATGGCATTAGCTCAAAGTCACTTAATAAAATCAGCCAAGCTTTTCCTGAGTTGAATACCTTATGGTTAACCACAGGAGAGGGCGAAATGCTCAAAACTACCAATAATACATTAAAATATAATGAAGCTGCGCCCATCCAACAAGACGTAGTTTATATCCCGTTAGTTAATCAATTCGCTTATGCGGGATATTTAGATGGATACACAGACACAACTTACATGGAGCAATTACCTAAGATACCTTTTATAGTTGATAAAGAAGGACATGGAAATTATATAGCCTTTGAGGTCAAAGGCGACAGTATGAACAATGGAACCGAAGAAAGCTATCTAGAAGGAGATAGACTTTACTGCCGTGAAATACAGCCCCATTTATGGGTGAGTTCTAAACTGCATCTTCGTAAATGGGATTTTGTCATTGTACATACCGATGGAATTATAGTAAAGCGCATTATAGATCATGATGTAGAAAATCACACTATTACTATTCATTCATTAAATGATATGTACCCTGATCGAGTTATTGATTTGTGCGATGTAAAACAGATTTTCAATGTTATAGAATCAGTTAGACCTAGAAGAAGATAATAATTAATATGGGAAATTTTACTGAAGATTTAGCAAAAGGTTTTGTACGGTCTGCTGTGAATCAAGTGGGACGAGATGGAGGGAAAGTGATAAGTAACTCTATTTATGGGAATGCACATAGTACCCCAATAAGAGGTATCGGTAAAAATACACATAACCAATTTTTCGATGAATCAACCAATGAGGTTATCTCCCCCGAGGAATTAAGATTAAGAGCAGAAGCAGAAGGGTTTCAAGTATCTTTATTTAGATATAACGCTGGCATTAAAATAGTACTCTATATTGTTTCTTTATTTTTTGCTATTTTAGTAGTACCTTCTATTATTATATTCATATTTGGTATCATGAAATTTTTTCAAAAAACAGTATTCATGAAGAAATCTGTTTTAGTTGCACAATTTGTACCAGATAGAAGATATAAAGATGGTCGCAGGCTGAACGGACATATAAAACAAGATATAAGAATAAAAGTACCTTGTAATCCTTCCGAGCGAAAATCACTAATAAAAGCAGGCATATTATACATTTTACTCTCATTGGTTTTACTGGTCCCTATATTCTTATGGCGCTCTGTCGTTGAACAACAGAACATAGAGTATTATAAAGATATTATAGAAAATGCAGAAACAGAGAAATCACATATTAAAGAAGACTTTGAATTATTTAAAGATACTGTGAGATATAATAAAAAAATAAATGAATTTAATGAAAAGTACCAAAAGGCAGTAGAGTATTTAAATTCACACAATCAAACAAAATCGGATAATTAAAAAACTAGCTTATGAAAAAAGCATTATTCTTAATATTAATTTTCACTATATTAATGACCGGATGTTCATCAGGTAAATATTATATATATCAAACAGAATCCAAAATAGATTTACAACCTACAAAAGATAATTTTCTTCCTTATATGTATGTTCCTAAAGGAAAACATATAGTTATCAAAGAAAGTCGTAGCACGGTAAAAAAAGCGCAATATGGAAGCCATAAAGGATATATTTGTGGAACTTATAATTTATCAAACCCTATACAAATATCCTCTAAAGATATAAAATATCTAACTTTTAATTCTGCAGATTCCACCTATTACTTTAAAGGAAAAAAATTAGATTTCACTGAATCACTCAATACAAAATCCTCATATTCACCTTCACGCTCCACTGGTACAGGTCGAGTACAAGTAAAAGGATATTATAGAAAAGATGGAACTTATGTACGACCTCATACAAGAAAATCACCAACTAAAAGAAAATAAGCTTATGAAAAAGATCATTTTATTACTCACAGTTCTAATGGTTGCATTTACTGCCTCCGCACAGATTACCTCAAAAGGAAAACCTACTGTTCTCAATTCTTTCCGTATGGGTAACTGTAAACTTATAGAGACAGGTACATTGTATAAGATCGAATCTACTATAAAGGAAAACACCGACCTTAAAATGAATATTGAATTGGGAACCAAAGAGGAAGCTATTAAACTCATTGAATCGCTTATTGAATATGAACCTACAAAAGGGGAAATAGTATCTCTAAACAATCCAACTAACAATACGGCAGAGTATAAATCAATGCAGGGAGGTTGGCAATTCTATATATCTGAAATGAAAGCACAGTCATCATGTGCCAGCAAAGGAGAATTAAAGAAAATGCTAAAATCTTTAAAAGAGAAATAGCCATATTCACCACAATGGAAGTAGAAAATTACCACTCATTTAAATTAGCCCGTCTAAAAAACGGGCTTTTTTTATTGTCCTCCATATTCAAAAACGTGTTCCACTACTTTATTTATAACTCTGTCTATAATAGAGAAATCACGTTTTATATATGTGTCAGTTATTGTTTTTCCTGATGAATGATCCAGGCACAAAGCAATATCATCTTTACTGATTCCACATTCATTACGTGCAATAGTTGCGAAAGAATGCCGGGCTGAATAAAATTGAATGTAATCTATTCCTAATTCATCACACAAAGACCTCATACCCCGATGTATTCCTTTTGTCAGGTTTCTCACATTATTGTACCTTTTATGGAAATCAAATAAATGCTCCCCAGATGGATCACGATATTTTTCTATAATTGAAATTGCTAATGGATGAACATAAACAGAAATAAAAGCCTTATCCTTTCTTCTATCCTTAGTTTTTTGGCGTTCATATTCTATTCTACCATCCACCATGCAACAATTTAGCATATCAACAGCATTCATTCCTGCCAACAGGAAAGACAAAATATAGATATCACGAGTAAATGTAGTGGTTCTTCTTCGTTTATTTATAGGTGAATAATTATATATCTTCCTAATTATTTCGGTGTCTACAGCTCTCTTCTTCGCTTCCAATACCGCTGGAATAGCATACACTTTAAACGGATCATTGGTTATAATAATATCCCCTTTTTCATAATCATTAAAATGCAATAAAGCAGCATTAAAAATAGATTGAATAATTCCCATATAAGAATGTACCCCGGTATCATTCAATGGTGGTCTCTTTATCGTTTTATATTCATTTTTAGCTGCCTTATTTTGTTTAACAGTGATAAACCTTTCTTTCCGTAACCATCCTTCATATTCCCTCAGAAATTTAGAAGTCAAATCTTTTATTGCTAGTTTTTCGTTACCATTCTTATATTTAAGGAAATGGCATAGAGCATTGATTCCAGTTGTTTTTACCGTTTTAGTGCCCTCGTTAGGAGTCGTTACTATATGTTGCCTAGCAAATTCTATAAAGTCTATATCTTTCCGCTGTTTACGTCTTTCAATCATTGCAACGATATCTTTAGAGGTAGCACACTCTTCGATTATATCCTGATTTTCATTTATTATTTGTCGATACTCCCTTACTAAATCATCCAGTTCTTCTTTTATCCTTTCGGAAGTAACAGTTCCAGAAGCTGATCCTTTTTTAAATCTGACCAATTCTGTATATATCGAAGTAGATATATAAGAGGAAGTTCTATTATGAGAAATCCGAATCTTAGGATTGTATGTATTATCCGATTTCTTATGATGTTTAAACACTACCCAAGATACTGTTGCCATACTTTTATATTTTCGTAAATCATTTGTAAAACAAAGATAGAATTTTAGCAGGAATACACTCTACTAAATGAGGCTTTTTAACATTTCAAGTCAATCTATAAACTAACTCAAGCCGCACAGAAGCGATATAAAAGGCTTTTTTCAATTTCTTGATCCCAAATATAAGAATATCATTCCGATTAACACGAGGATAAGGTCAATCGCTTTGCTTTTTAAATTCTTTTCACGGAAGAAGAGTGCTCCGAAAATGAAAGATACGATCACGCTTCCCCGACGAACCATTGAAACGATGGAGATCATAGAGTCATCGTAGCTCAGTGCATAAAAGTAGACAAAGTCCGCCGCCGAAAGGAATACGGAAATCAGAATGATGGTCCAGTCCCAGCGGAAAGGAGTGGTCGTCTTCCGTTTGGGCCACCAGAGCAGGAAGATAATGGTTCCCATGATAAAGAACTGGTAGACATTATACCACGATTGCACCAGCATCGGATTCAGCTGTTTCATCAGAAACTTGTCATACAATCCGCTGACAGCTCCCATAACTGCTGCCAGTATAATAAAGAGAATCCATTTGTTATGCTTGAAATCGATCCCTTCTTTCTTCCCCGAACGGCTCAACATAAAGAAGGAAGCCACTGCCAGCATCACTCCGATCCATTGGTAGAGATTCAGACGCTCGCCAAACACCAGCATTGCTCCTACAAGCACCATCACCGGACGGGTAGCATTGATAGGCCCCACAATGGTAATAGGCAAGTGTTTCATCCCGAAGTAACCGAATATCCACGATGACAGAACGATAAACGACTTGATGATAATATATTTATGCTGCTCCCATCCTGCAACGGGAACATTAAAGATGGTTCCCCCAAGGAGATCAGGCTCGAATGCCGATACCAAAATGAACGGCAGAAAAATTAGACTGGAGAAAAGCGTATTCAAAAACAATACAGGCAACACCGCATTATCTTTCAATGACTGTTTCTTGAATACATCATAAAATCCCAGCAAGGTAGCCGAGAGAAAAGCTAATAATAACCACATGTTGAAATAAGTAATAGGTAATAAGTAATATTGAGCTGACTGGGAAGTCGGCAGTATCTAACACTCCCCTCCTTCGGGAAGGAGTGTAGATAGTACTGACTTTTTAGTTTCCTCCGAGAAAATATCTTCCGGATATTCTACGTTGACAAGGAAGAGCGCATTTCCCGGAGCGGAAGTTCCCGCTTTGCAACGATCCTGTTGTTCTATCACTTTACGGAACCCTTCCACGGTCAGTTTGCCACGTCCTACCTCGAGCAATGTTCCTACGATGGCACGTACCATATTACGGAGAAAGCGGTCGGCACGGATAGTAAATACCCAGGTGGTATCCTCGCCTTCCATCTTCGTCCATTCGGCATGGGAGATGTGGCAGATGTTTGTTTTTACATCTGTATGCAGTTTGCTGAAACTTGTAAAATCGATGTATTCGAACAGGGTTCGTGCAGCCTCGTTCATACGGTCATAATCCAATGAACCATAGACACGGCAGCGGTACTGGCGGTTGAAAGGATATTTGGCGGTAGTCACATAGTACTTATACGTCCGGGCAGTCGCGTCAAAACGGGCGTGTGCATCCGGTTTCACCTGACGGACACGATAGACAGAAATATCGGGAGGCAACAGACGGTTCAGCTTGTCGGCAACGGTCACCGTATCGAGCACGTCTTCATGATCAAAATGCGCCACCATGAGCGAGGCATGCACCCCCGCGTCCGTCCGTCCGGCACCTATCACTTCCACATCACGACGCAGAAAAGTAGACAAAGCCTTCATCAAGCATTCCTGCACACTACTCCCGTTGGGTTGTATCTGCCAACCGTGATAGTTGGTTCCATCATAAGCCAAATAAATAAAATACCTTTGCACGCCGATTCCTCATTTTAGGGTTTTCGACTGCAAAAGTAGTCATTTTTTTCATTCATACGTAGAAGGAGTCGTACCAAATGCATCCACAAAATGTTTGCGGAAAGTCGGAATGTCATTATACCCCACCATTTCAGCAACTTCCTGCACTGCATATTGTTTCGTTTTCAACAGCACTCCCGCACGGCGCATACGTACCCCTCTGATCAGTTCTATAATGGTATAGTCTGTACTTTGCTTCACTTTGCGGTAGAGGGTAGGCTGACTCATATTCATTTCCGCTGCCAGTTTCTTCACGCTAAAGTCCGCCTCGCAAATATTTTCTTCCACAATTTTGATAACGGCTGTGATAAACGGATCTTCCGTCTTCACTTCCTCACCCGCCTGTTCCGGTTCGCTTACGACAATCGTATCCGTTCCCGGCAATTTGAACAACTTCGTGTACATCTGCTTCAACGTCTGACGACCATTAATCAGACTGCTGACTTTCGCCTTCAGAATACCTGGAGTAAACGGCTTCAGTACATAATCATCCGCACCCAGCTGCAGTCCGTGAATAATATCGTCGTCTTCCACCTTTGCCGTCAGCATGATAAAAGGAATACTGCACGTTTCCGGATCCTCCTTCACCTCCCGGCAACATTCGAAACCGTCTTTCACCGGCATCATGACATCACAGATGATCAAGTCCGGCATCTCTTTCATTGCCGTATCGACTCCCTCCTGCCCGTTGGTTGCCATCAACAAGTTATATTCATTGCCGAAGAGCACTTTCAGATACAGGCGGATATCCTTATGATCTTCTACAATCAATATCGTCTTTTTAGCTCCGCCCGCTACAGGAGATGCTACTTCTTCGGCAGGCAATGTCTCCGCAAAAAGCGGCAGTTGCTGATCCTGTTGCACGGCAGCATCCTCTACTGCCAAATCCTGTTTCTGTGTTTCTGCCGATTCGGGTTCCGGCTCTGCTACTTCCGTCAGTTCTTCCGGATCGGTAAACTGAATATTCGGATTGTTTTCAAAGACATCTCTGTCTGCAGGAAGATTGACCGTAACCTTCGTCCCCTTTCCTTCGGTACTTTCAAGAGTAATCGTTCCGTAATGGGCTTCGACCATCTGCTGCATGATGGTGAATCCCATTTGCGCAACCGACATATCATGTTCCGATCCTTTATTCTCGCTCATCAACTGCTCAGCGGTTCTTACCTTTTCTTTTCCGTCATCTTCTACTATCAGGCAGACATAGTGCATATTGTCATTTACGACCTCACAAACAGATAAAGAAACCGTTCCCGCATAATGCGTATGAGTGAAAGCGTTCGTCAGCAGATTATGAATGACGAACTCTATTTTCTTTTTGTCCACATAAAATTCCATCTCCTTCTTGATTCTCTTCTCGCAATGGAAATCAATGGCATACACCTTCAACAAGTCCCGGACACCAAAAAGAGAGCTGTCAATCATTTTATCCACCGAATACGGAGCAACTTCCAGTTTTGATTCCATATTGCCTTGTCCGTATACTGCCAGCAACTGGTCGCAGGCATCCACCATACGGAGTGAGTTCCGGTACGCCACCTGCAGAGAAAGCTGAGAAGTTTGAGCGTCATCCTTCTGCAATTCCTTCAGCGGAGCGATGATGAGTGACAACGGCGTACGCAATTCCTGCACAAAGAGCATCAGCAACCGGTTCCTCATCGCTTCTATCTCTTTTTTTTGTTCCTGTTTCAGCTTTTCGAGATTCAGATTCTCCTTCAGTATCATCTCACGGTCACGATGAATCTGTTTGCGCTGATCCTTCTTTCTGAAATAAGAATAGAAGAAATAAGATAATCCGCCAAGTAACAGAACATACATGATATACGCCCATATAGTCTGATACCATTTACCCTTCACCACCAGAGGAATCTCGATTACCTCCCCTTCTTTCCCATCCGGGAAAACCAGCTTAGCCTGCAAGGCATATTTTCCGGCAGCCAATCCGTTGAACCACAGTCCTTCTGCAAGCGGTATCATTTTCCATTCTTTGTCCGCAGGAAGCAGACGGTAAGCAATCTTGCGCTGTGCCAGTCCGTAACGCAGATCGGAAAAGAACAAATGAAAGTCGTTGTTATCGGAAGCAAACACCAGTTTCTCCTGTTTTTCCGGAGAAACAGCCAGAATCATCTGCCCGTTCCGCTTTTCTCCTGCCAGCACCGTTTCTCCACCGACTTCCACATCGGTCAGCATCAAATGCTTCTTGCCACTATCGCCTTTGGTAGCAGAAGGATCAAAGAAAATCAGCCCCCAGGAATTCGCCCATAACAAGCGTCCGTCATTCAAACGACAGACTGCACTGCAGTTTCCCACCGACAGATAACTATAAAAAGCCTCCTGTCCATTTCTGATGGTCATCACTCCTACATTGTTTCCTGCCCATGTGTTTCCGATATGGTCGTCGACCATGCAACTGACATGTCCGTCCGTCAATCCACTCTGCAGTGTATAAACAGATTCTATCTTATCCTTCTCTCTTCCGTCGATGCGAATAACGACGTTCAGATAGGCTGCATAAATCTGATTATAGTTATTCACATACAGGGTTCGCACTCCGGCTTCTTCCAGCCCATTCTCCTTTTCATAGTTTCCTTCCACCCGTATCTGGTCACCGTTCGTTTCAATTCTTTTCAGCCCTTTATCCGTACCTACCCATACATTTCCTTCCTTATCTTCAGTGATGGCAAATACATTCTTGATTTCACCGGGCAGCTTTATATTTTTGCATCCGTGAGTTTTAGGATCTACCTGTACCAGTCCATTCGAAGTACCTACCCACAAACGATTCCACGAATCCAGACAGAAACAGTGGACAACAGCCTGCATCCTCCCGCCTTCGCTGTTTTTCAACTGAAAAGATTCCACGTCTTCCGTAAGCGGATTGACAGAGATGATCTCTCCCAAATTGTTACCCAGCCAAATGTTTCCATCTTTACCTTTATATATGTGATAACGTCCGGAGAGACCGGATACTTTTTTCCATGGTTCAAAATGTGTATCCATCGAAAATGACGGAGTATCACTTCTCATGATTCCCCCGTCGGTCACCGTCAGCCAGATATATCCTTTTGCATCTTCGACCATGCCATCCACTCTGGATTTGAAATTCTGCCGTACCCGGCTGTACATACTGTCGCTGATATCAAACTTTACCACTCCGCCGCCAAAGGTACCTACCCAAAGAATCTGCTGCCTGTTATCCCATAGCAGACTGGTCATCTTATTTTCGATCCTTGAATGGAACGCTCTTTCCCCCTGTGTCAGCAGTGTCAATGTAAACGGACTCTCACACAAATTCAGATTCTCAAAATGCAATTTATATAATCCGTCCCATGTCGTCAGATAAAACGTCTGCTTATCTTTCATCACCATATCCGTAACATACGAGTTGGAGAAATCCGGCTGGTCGCCCCCCTCGAGAGAGACTACACGTTCCTTATGCGATTTAAAGTCATAACATACAATATCATTCCATAATCTGCATATCCATAAATATCCCTGTCGCAAAAAGAGTCTGTTCACCACATCATATTCTCTGATCACAGAAGTTCTTTTGGTTACGAGATCATAATGTATCACCTTTTCGCGGTCAACGGCAAAGTACAGGTTTGTTTTTCCATCCGTGCAAAGATTAGTAATCTTTCCTTTTATCAAAGGTTCGGGATTCAATATACAATAGACGAAATCTTCTTTTCCTTCTTTCTTGCGGATGGGACGCGATTCGAACAATCCATGCGAAGTAGCCAGATACAGGCTGCCATCATTCCAGCAAAAATCCTGAATCTCTTTAAGTTTCAGCGGCCTGTCAAAACGTACAGGCAAAAACTTTTCCATTTCTTTGTCAAAACAGGTTATTCCCCCCTGATAGAGTGAAGCATAAAATAAACCGTCAGAACCTTCCTTCAGCGTTTTTACAGCCTGATGCAAAGGAGTGGAAAGGGAGTCAACGCTCATAATGAGCGGATAATCACGAAATCTGAAGCCATCGTAGCGGGAGATTCCCTTGTCGGTAGAGAACCACATAAAGCCTTCGCTTCCGTAACAAACATGATAAATAGTATTATTTCCGACTCCGTTTTTAATTATTTGCGGTTCCAGGTCCCAGTGGGTATCTATAGAGTATGACGGAAGAAAAACCGTCAACAGCAACAACAGAAAGAAGAACTTCCTCATATCTTAATTGTATTTTGTTCATGTGTATTGGCTGATAAAGATATATAATTAAATCATTAGCAAATCGGATAACAAATATTTTTTAGCAATAATTCACAATAAAGTAAAAGTCCGCTGATTCGTAAAAGAATCGGCGGGCCTCCCATTGTTTGTTTCTTAATTGCCTGAATGACCAAAGCTATATTGTTTGCTGTCTGGTTCCTCTTTTTGTCTGATGGAATCTCCGTGCACGGCGCAAGGAGCCCTTTTATATAAGTTGTATATATTGTAACGTAATACCTAAAATCAATAAATTCCTGTTGTATTAATTAGCTGCTTTGGAAAGAGTAAAGCTATAAGTTCCCTTATTATCCTTGAAGTTGTAGCTACCTTTAAAGCTTACGGGTACCTTAACCAGGCAATTACCCTGGTCGCTTACACGGAAATAGAGATAAGAAGTCGAGCTGAATACACTGTTTCCTTCAGCAGTAGTAGATAAGGAAGCTCCATAACCCTGCCAGTTGAACAGGTCAGTCGAGGAAGAGTATGTAGTACCTATATAAAATACTCCGCCGTTATTATCAATATTAAAGTTGATGGAAACACACAATGCGAATTGTTCTACGAAAGCACCGCTTCTGGTACGGGCCTGATATTCTGCGATCATCTTCACTTCTTTTCTGTCACCACCTTCGTAGTATCCTTCCAAAGTTTCCGATTCACAGTTACGGATAGTATTACCATTCTGACGAAGCGCTTCAAGCACACTTGCCATTTCTTCTGCAGTCACAGAAGGTACATCACCTACTTTAGAGTCAACAGTTGCAGATTGTATACCATATAAAGATATCATGGATTCAAAGTTTGAAGAGTTGTCTTCAAAACTATCACTTTCAGCATTAGAACATGCTACAAAAGTTAATGCCAATACACATGCGAAAAAGAATTTAATTGATTTCATATTAGTACCTCCTAAATTTTATTTGTTTTTTTAATTTGTTTGCGAACTGTTGTTTGTTATTTCGTCCGCTTCTTACACTTCATATTGTTTATCTGTTCATGTTCCTTAGGAGGGAATCTTTTAAACTTAAGTTGTCTTATTTATCTTTTCTTGTTTGTTTGTACACTGCAAACATAGGCGTTTTATTCAATAGAAAAAACTTTTCAGGAGACAAAATGAATGAATTACCACTCTTTAACGAACGAAATACAGCTTATTCAAGCACTTGAATAAGATATGCAAGTATCAAATCGCCGCTCATCTGCGATTCATTCAATACGAGCGGTAAAAACACCACCCATTACCAACGAATTATATGCCACCTATAAAAAGAATGATATACCACCCCACTTATTAATTTCCATTGAAAGGAAAGAGAAGAAAGATGAATCCACCAATTAACGTCTATTCATATAACCGTTACTTTTGCAACATCAACAAACAAAACCCATCATGCGATGAAAAAGAAAAGAATCTTATTTTTGTTCGTTACCTTGTTTGCTTCTACCTTATTATATAGTCAGGTAGTCGGAGTGAAAACGAATCTTGTAATGGACGCGATGAAAATTATCAATCTCGGAGCCGAAGTCGGTCTGAGTAAGAAGTTAACGCTGGACTTGTATGCCAACTATAATCCGTGGAAATACAAAGATCAGAAGATGATGAAGATGCTCGCCATCCAGCCGGAACTCCGTTACTGGTTCTGCGACAAGTTCAATGGACACTTTGTGGGATTCCATGTACATGGAGGCGTCTACCAGGCTGCCGCCATCAATATGCCCTGGGGCATCTGGCCGGAACTGAAGGACCACCGCTTCAAAGGCAATTTCTTCGGTGCTGGTATTTCCTACGGTTATCAATGGATTCTTGCCAAGCATTGGAATCTGGAAGGGAATATTGGTGTAGGTTACGCACGTGTCAAGTATGAGCAGTTCGAATGCAAGACGTGCGGTGAGAAGGTTAGCGAAGGACATAAGAACTATTTAGGTCCCACGAAAGCTGCTATCAGTTTAATCTATTTATTCTAAAACAAAACAAATATGAAAAAGATATTATGCATACTCTTTTGCCTGCTGCCTGTATTGGGCGGGAAAGCGCAGACACTTTATAGAGATCAGGTGCGTATAGAGAAAGAATCTATCACACGCAATGAAGATAACAATGTGCTGAGCATCGATATGGATATCGTGATGCAGGAGAATCTGAAGCTCTCCTCCAATCATGTCGTCACCCTCACTCCGTTCCTCGAATCAAATGGCCGCACCAAGATACTACCTTCCATCGTAGTTTACGGTCGCAAACGTGAAGTAGTAAACCAACGCAATAACATCGCTCCTTCGGAAAATACTTACAGTGTTATCCGTCGCAAGCATAATAAAGAACAGATTATCAACTACCACCAGCAATTCCAGTTCGAAGCCTGGATGCGTGATGCGGAAATGAAACTGAATATTGATGTATGCGGCTGCTGCGACCTGAAAGAGGAGACCAGCGGTGAATTAATCACCCGATTGAACATTTTACCCGTGCAGCTACAGCCCGCTATATCCTATATCACTCCACAGGCAGAAGCCGTCAAGCACCGTGCCATAGAAGGAAGCGCTTTCCTCGACTTCCCGGTGAACCAAATTATCATCCGACCGGAGTATCGTCGCAACACAGTAGAGCTGGCCAAGATACGTGCTACCATTGACAGTGTACGTAATGATGACAAGACAACGCTCAGCAGTATAAGAATTCACGGTTATGCATCACCGGAAGGTGGATATGCCAACAATACCCGACTGGCAAAAGGTCGTACACAGGCATTGGTAGATTATGTGACCAGTTATTACAAGTTCGACAATAAACTGATCACTTCAGAGTATACTTCTGAAGATTGGGAAGGATTCCGCAAGTTTATCGCAGCTTCTTCATTGGAGAAGAAGGACGAGATACTGAAACTGATGGATGACTCGACACTGGACATAGACAAGAAAGAACGCCAGATCGCTCAATTGGCAGGTCCTCAAACTTATAAATATATATTGGAAGAATGTTATCCGGCTTTGCGTCATTCAGACTATACCGTCAACTATACCGTACGCGGGTTCAATCTGGAAGAAACCAAAGAGATTATCAAGACACGTCCGCAACTGTTGAGCCTACAGGAAATCTATCGGATTGCGGAAAGCTGTCAGCCGGGAAGCGAAGAGTTCAACCGTTCGTTCCAGGTAGCAGCCGCCATGTTCCCGGATGACCCTATTGCCAATCTGAATGCAGGAGCCATGGAAATACAGAAAGGCGGAGACCTGACAACAGCGAAGAAGCATCTTGCCAAAGCTGATCAGAAAGCTCCCGAAACGCTGAATAACCTGGGAGTCATCGCACTGCTGGAAGGCGACTACGATGCGGCAGAGAAATATTTCAATGCAGCAAAAGCCGGTGGACTCACCACTCAGGCTGACACCAATATGAAACAACTAAAAAGCATAAGAAATTATCCCAAAGAATAATAACAAACAATTTTACCCCAAAACACAAACGCACCACCTGAGAAGGCAGTGCGTTTTTTTTATATCATAATCATCATATCATCGGCTTAACAATCTCCACTTTTAAGCCCAATGCATCAATGATACGAAAGAAAAGTCCGACTCCCGGCTCAAGCGCTCCTTTCTCAATTCTAGATATATAGGACTTGTTGGTACCTACCTTGCCGTACAATTTGTCTAATACAGCATCCATACTTCCAACGTCAGGGTTTACTTGCATAATATTCATTTTTAAGTTTTACTGCCTTTTCAATCTCACTTTCGGGCGTTTTTTGTGTCTTTTTCTGAAAGCCATTAAACAACATCACGATATTGCCTTCATCAAAAATAAAAAAAGCCCCATAAATATTCATGGAATGTTTTTTTATTTTCAAGCGTTTCAGCCCTTTCAGCCATCCGCCACAACCGCCTGCCAGCAGGCGAAAGCGGCTGAAAGCCGCCCCCGAAAAAGCACCCTTTCAGCCTTCAGTCCTTTCAGCCGGGAATTTACCGGAGCGTCGGCTGATCTCTGGATGTCCCGTAGAATCCGGGAACAGGAACATAGATCGGCTGATTACGCAATCCGAGATTCTGCAACTTTCCTTCCTGGCAAATTCTCCGGATATGAATCATAGCCGTAGAACGTACCATGCCACACAAAGATTGGAAATCTCTGCGCTGCATCATCTGATGCGTACTGAAATACTCCTTCAGCAACATATCAATCTCTACTTCCGAAAGTTTGGACGAATGAAAATTCTTCTTCAGTTGCTTTACCTTAATTAATCCGATAGAGTTTTTCAATTTCTGATCCGAACGAAAGCGGATAGCCTTCAGTTTGATTTTCATATTCCGTCGTGGAGTGTCGGCGGCTATCTCTTCCGTAGCAGTCAGCGTGGGGTAAAAATAGCCGATGCCGTCCAAATGCACCTGCCGTCCTTCTCCCAACTCCTCTCCCATCACCTGCGAAAGAGCATCCAGTACAGCAGTCACATCGACTTCATTCAGCGTACAACGGGATTGAATCTTACTCCTCATTTCGTCCGTATCTACCTGACCATTGTAAGCAATGCGGGGATGGAATCTTTTTTTCTTCGGTTGATCCGGTGATACCGGGTTCTCATACCAGTCAAATAATATAGCCATAGCTTCCTCTTTTATTAAATAAGTACTTCTAATCTGTTATTCCTACGGAAACTTCCGATGAAAGAAGCTTCATTTTCATCGGCTAATGTGCTATGGCTGCCCGGCTAATGGAGATTAGCCGATTGACTAATGAAGGATAGCTGATCAGCTAATCTGCATTAGCCTCTGATGTTTGCGCCTTCAAAGATACAACAGAAAGGCAGGAAAACCTAATGATTCCTACGTTATTTCATAAACGGAAGTATTTAAAGGAATCTATCGAAAACACTTGCAAATCGCTATCCCGGCATTGTAACTTTGATGCACGAAACTTAAAAAAAAGAACAAATATGATGGAAAAAGTAACCCAAATGATCGCCATGCTGATAAAGGCATGGAAAAAAGAGAGCGTATCACAGATTGACACACCTCCCGTTCCCGCAACGCCCGAACCGAAGCAGCAGTCCCCCAACAACTCCGCCTGCCTGACGGAACGGGTCAACACCTTTCTGCAAACTCACTATGACTTCCGCTACAACCGCCTGACGGAAGAAACAGAATTTCGCCCATTAAGCGGAGCAAAGACCGAATTTCGTCCCATCGGAAAACGTGAACTGAACACCCTCTGCATGGAGGCTCATGCAGAAGGCATTTCCTGCTGGGATAAAGATGTGAGCCGATATATTTATTCCACACAAATCGGAGAGTATCATCCTTTCCGGCTTTATATGGACGAACTTCCTCCCTGGGACGGCATCGACCGGTTGACTCCGCTTGCCCGACGTGTATCTGCACTACCTCTATGGGTAAAAGGATTCCACACATGGATGCTGGGACTGGCTGCCCAATGGGAAGGAAAGACGGGTGTCCATGCCAACAGCCTGGCTCCCATCCTGATCAGTGCCGAACAGGGACGGATGAAATCGACTTTCTGCAAATCGCTGATGCCCAAAGTACTGCAACGTTACTATATGGATAATCTCAAACTGACATCAGAAGGACAGGCAGAACGTCTTCTGTCAGAAATGGGACTGATCAATCTGGATGAATTCGACAAATATGCAGAGAGTAAAATGCCGCTTCTGAAGAATTTAATGCAAATGTCGAGTCTCCACGTCTGCAAAGCGTATCAGCGTAACTTCCGAGACTTGCCGCGCATCGCTTCTTTCATCGGAACTTCCAACCGCTCCGATCTGATGAGTGATCCGACAGGCAGCCGCCGTTTCTTCTGTGTAGAAGTAGAAAAGCCGATAGATTGTGAGGGAATCGAGCATGAACAGATCTTCGCCCAACTGAAAGCGGAGCTTGCCGACGGGTGTCCGTATTGGTTCGACAAAGAAACGGAACGTGAAATACAACAGAATAATGCACCCTTTTACCGTACTTGCCCTGCCGAAGAGGTATTTCTCAGTTGTTTCCGCACCTCAGCCTCAGCGGAAGAGAAATATCTGCGACTTTCTGCCGCCGATATTTATAAAGAACTGAAGAAACGGAATGCTGCTGCTCTACGAGGTTTCAATCCGAACCATTTTGCGCAAGTATTGATAAAAATGGGGGTAGAACGGAAGCATACGGAATATGGGAATGTATATTTGGTGGTAAGACGATGAATTTCACTTACATTATATTATCTTATATAATGTGCCTATATCATCAAATTTTACGGATTACCCATCGACCTTCTTTGCGTCCTCCTTCACGAGAAAGTATACCTTTCTCTGTAAGAGATTCTATATCACGTTTAATAGTCCGTTCTGTCACGTTTGTCTTTTGGGACATTTCAGAGATAGTTATAGTTCCATCAGCTTGCATGAATTCAAGTATAATCTGCTGACGTTCTGTTAGTTCTTTCGTGACATCTTTCGTGACATCTTTCGTGACATACACTCGATTCTCAATATGAAGGATTAGTTTCACCTGCATCAGTTCCGGCTGCTCAACCAATTCCGGCTTCAGCCAATGCTTCTCATTCCACGCACTAAGGATGAGCGGGAAACCTGAGCCTAGGTTTTCTCCGTAACCTATCATACGGAGCATATGCTGCATTCGTTGGTTACGAGCTTTGGATTCGCCACCAGCATAGATTTGTTCAACAGGCAATTTCAATAAGCCTGGATTGGAAAGCACAAAGCGGTCATCATACTTCTCGACACGAAGAAGGCCATTCAGCATTAAGTCGGCATGGATAATCATATTGGTAAAAGCCTCACGCACTGCCTTATGCTGTGGTGTATCATCCTTACGGATAATGCCATCCATTTGGAATGGCCTTGGAATATCTCGCGTCAAACGGGGAACTACCATACGAATGAAGTTGAACAGATTATTCTCCCATGTACCGTCATAGGTCAGTCGGTCACTATAACGTTGGTCACCTATAAGGTTTGACTTGTCAATATAGTCCATGCGCAGATAATCAAAACGCTCACGTACCGGCAACCCTTTACCAAACATCAGAAGACCTGCTATAGTCAGACCTTCAGTACCATCTTTTCGGTTTACAACATAGCCACCAAGTTGCATCAAGAACTCCTTATGATCAAGACTATTCCAAATATGTTCTGGATTATTAGTCTTGAACATAACACGATAACCCTCTAATGTCGGGATGTCAATATCATCCATTGTGTAATACTCCAAGAACATACGATCATTGCCATCCTCGTAAGCATCGCGCACCATCATCTTTATCATTTGCTCTGTGCAGTGATAATCACCTTCATGGTTGCGTCTATAAGTACCACGCATCAAGTTGTTATTAATGTAAACAGGACGCAAATTATAATCGGCACGTGGTACATTTATCGCTATTACCTCCTTACCATTAACGCTAATCGTCTGAACATCCTCATCATGTAGCAGATTCACATTTACTTTCTCACGACTGTTAATAGTATTCCATAAATCCTTGCGTATTTTGTCTGCATCCTCAACACCAGTGATTGTGAATCTCATCAAAGAGTCTTTCTCTGCTACGTTTTCATATACCCCCAACAAAAGAATTCCACCATTCGTATTAGCAAATGCAGAATATGTTTCCCACAAAGAATTTGGCACACCATTTTGTGCCTTTTTGCATTCAAGCGTAACACGCTCACCATCTGCAAGCAGTTTATATATATCTTGTTCTGTCATATCTTCATTTTATTATAATATATTTCAAAAGAACAAAGATAAGCAATCGATTTTAGGAAAGAGTAAATTTCAGCATATTCTTATTGCATTCGGAAAAAAGAGAGTGTATCAACGCCAAACAACGCAGCTATTGCCAAGTGCCCCCTTTTACCGTACTTGCCCTGCCGAAGAAGTATTTCTCAGTTGTTTCCGCACCTCAGCCTCAGCGGAAGAGAAATATCTGCGACTTTCTGCCGCCGATATTTATAAAGAACTGAAGAAACGGAATGCTGCTGCTCTACGAGGTTTCAATCCGAACCATTTTGCGCAAGTATTGATAAAAATGGGGGTAGAACGGAAGCATACGGAATATGGAAATGTATATTTGGTAGTAAGACGATGATTGAATTTGGTAACACGGCTGAAAGCACTGAAAGCGATATTTCCAGTTTTTAGGATAGTACTTTCAGCCGGAATATCGATGAACAAGGAGGTTCATGATAAAGCTGAACAATCTGAACCCTAATCGGTACTGTAATTCTCAATGTGATGCAAAGCAGTAGTAAATCATTCAAAACGGAATGAACGAAACACAATTTCACTAACTCCCCATACATTAGCTGCAAATTCTATTCGCTATATCTAAAATAGTTGAAGAAAATAATAAAACAACAACAGCGGTAAATAGAAAACATAGGCGGCAAAACATTCATTTAACCCAAAAATCATTCAAAAAACGATCAATTCACCCATTTCAAAAGACCATTTAAAAGATTGAAAAATTCACCTTCAAAATTGAAAAAAACACCAATTAACGATTTCGCATTTCTCCCATACCTTTGCAATGTCGATAAGGAACAAAAGTTTCTTGCGAAACAAACAAAAGAACAAAACAATAAAATCAGTATATAAACAATTAAAGAAACATTGCCTATTAGAAACAAACAAAATCATTCCTCTCGGAAGTTACTTCTTTTTCCTTATATAATATAAGGGCTTCCTATTAAAAAGAAAATGATGTTTTAACAAAACAAACGACCCTCATCCTTTAGATGACTCTCCTAAAAAAAAGAAAAAACAATTAGCGTATTATACATACATAGTATAATATGCAAACCCTAAAAAAAAGAATTATAGCATCACACATTAAAATCAAAACAAAAATGAAAGTAAAGAATTTATTATTAGCAGGTTTGGCAGTAGCAGCCATGACAGCTTGTAGCAACAATGACGAGATCGTTGAAAACGGCATTCAAACAACAGGTGAAGAAGCAAGTATGCAAATTAACCTCAAATTCGCTGATCAAGGAACTAGAGCTGTATCTGGTGAGCCAGATGAAGGAGCAGATTTCGAAAGGGAATCTTCTACAGTTACAGCAATTATTGTGTACCCGAACAGCACCAAAAACAAAGTCTATAAAAACTTAACATTGGTAGAAGGTAGTAACAAAACATATAAGACTGAAGCTTTCAGTGTGGAAGCTGCTAATGGTGTAAATGTTTACGCAATTATCAATTATGACGCAGACAAGGCTAATGCTCTTGCAGCGACAGCCAATCTTACAGAATTAACCGTAGGAGCACAATCACTACCTGATAAAGGTTTAGCATACATCGCAGAAACTGTAGCTAAAGAGAACGCATTTTTAATGAGTGGTTCTACAGCAGAGCCTATAGATATCGAAGCTGGTAGTACAACCAACGTAGCTCCCATTACCGTAGACCGTGTAGCAGCCAAATTGGATGAATTGACAAATTTATCAGAAGCATTTACCATTGAAAACGGAGATAAAATTTATAATACAACCGGCAAGGCAGTATCTGTTAAGCTTGAGGGATTCTCTTTCTCTAACTTATCAAGCGATTCTTATATATTCGGTGGTAAAACAAGTGCATCAAGTTGGTTACAACAATATATACCTGCAACAGGAACAGCTACTGATGCTACTTATAGATGGATTACTGAAGGAGTCACTTACTGTTTAGAAAATAATACTATCGCCAACCCAACTAGAGTTCACTATAAAGGTCAAGTTTGTTTAGATGAAACACCTATAAACGAGGACTTCTTCATCAGAGCTATTACATTTGATGGTGTAACAACATATCGTCTCTTCACTACATGGGATGCGTTGACTACATATTACGATAATGCAGCTATTACAGCACTTGATCCATCTAAACCTGCAGACCTTGCTAAGTATGGTATTATGAAGTATCTAGGCGGTATTTGCTACTACGAAGCTGATATTAAGACTTACTCACCTACAGAATCTACTTCTGTTTTACGTAATAACTGGTATCAACTGACAGTTAACAAGATTACTAAGATTGGTCTGCCGACTCCGGCACCAGAACCAACTCCAGACGCAACAATGTTGACTATTGAAACTACAGTTAAACCTTGGACTATCCAAGTTAACGGTTACGACCTCTAATCTCTAAATTATATATCGGGAGAGGCTTTCTCCTCTCCCGATACTTTTCACACTCGATTTTATATACAGAGCATCGCATTCAAACAAAACATACGCTTCTCGAAAAGCATAAAAAAAAAGACAATGAAACGAATACTAACCACCATACAAAAAAGAGCAAACAAGATATTGTCAATTGCAATATTGGCTGGTGCAATCACATCATGTGATTCTATCTTGAATTACAACGAAGATTGCGACATCGAATATTGTGTTAAGTTCAAGTATGACTACAATATGGAAGAAAAGGATGTATTCGCAGAACAAGTAAGGAGTGTCACCCTTTATGCTTTTGATGAAAACAATAATCTCGTCTATCAGAACACGGATCAAGGTGAACAATTGGGAGATATAGACTACGCTATGAATATAGCAGGTATAGACCCATCTCAATGTCGGCTGATCGTTTGGGCTGGATTGAATGACGAATCATTCGCAGTACCCTTACTATATCCAGATCAATCAAAAATTGAAGAATTAAATGTAAAGACATTGCGCAAACAAGCTACAAGAAGCACCTCTGAAGAAGAAAAAGGAAAATATATAGTAGATAGTAGTCTGTATTCACTTTGGCACGGTGAAGTAAAAAAAGGAACTACTACTCGTAGTGGAAGAATACAAACCACTGAAGTGTCCTTAGTGAAGAATACCAACACCATACACGTTATTGTAGCACAGGTTAATCAGTCAAACGGACCGATAACAAAAGCACTTACCGAAAACACATTTGAATGTGCAATCTATGACGATAATGGTTACATGAACTATGACAACTCATTGCTTGAAGACAATTTATTGACTTACAAGCCCTATAATACCAAAGCTGAAGTTGTAACAACAAGAGCTTTTAGTGCAGAAAACGAACCTGCCAAAGAATATAACGGCATCACCAGTGATGTAAGTGTAGCAAGACTTGTGAAGGGACAAACTCCTGAATTAACGATCAAGAACTCTCAAACACAAGAAGTATTATTCCACAGTGACGACCTGATAAAATACTTCGAAGAAGTAGATGCGGAAAAATATAAAGATCGAAACTATTCTCTCCAAGAATACTTGGACCGTGAAGACGAATATACCATAAAAATTTTTGTAGACGAAAAACTTGCACTCATCAAAACAGTAATTGATGTAAATGACTGGATCATCCAAATTAATGATATTGAACTTTAATATAACAAAGAATGAAATACTCTAAATTGACATATTATTTGCTGGCTATCCTCTGCATAATGGCAACGTCTTGTGTCTCAGACGGAGTTATGGATGAATGTCCGGATAGCAGCAAGAGCAAACAGACTGTAAAAGATGCTCGTGTAAGTCTCGTTCTAAACTTTGCGTTCAACAGTTCTGTAACAAGAGCAGGAGAAAGCGGTGGAGACACAACAGAAGGAGAAGAAAGCGAACGCAAAATCAAGGATGTACATATATATGCGTTTCAAAATAACCAGTTCAAGGAAGAAGTAAAGTACGTATCAATATTTGGAACTGATGGAGAGAATACACGGATGATACAAGGTACATTGACTGAAACTTACGATTCAAATAATGCAGTGAAATTTGTAGTAATAGTAAATGGTGAAAACAAAAAGGTTATCACAGCAAATAAGCCCAGTAATTATACAACTCCCGAAGCACTATATAATCAATTAGTTTTCGAATTTAATAGCAACGATGACTGGAGTACAAATATCCCTATGGCAGGAATGTGCGAAATAAGACCACTTGCAGAAGGAGAAAATGTAGCAAAACTAGCGTTAACGCGTGCCGTTGCAAAAGTTAACGTAACAGTAAATGAAGGCAAAGGTTTAGATAATTTCAGAATTACTGAAATCAGATTATGCAACTATAATACATCAGGCTATTGTGCCTCTAATGATCTGAGTAAACCGTATATTCCGACTGATGTTCAGCAATCCACAACACCTATATCTTCCGGTGCCATCACAAATGCAGAAATGAATGCTTATGAGAACCATTTATATCTTCCGGAACATAAGAATGTAGGTGTAACGGGTAAAAAAGCTTATTTAGAAATCGATGCAATGGTTAAAGGAAAAAGCAAAACTTATACATTAGCATTTGCTCAAAAAGGAAATCCCCATGATGTCTTACGTAACTATATGTACGTTTTCAATATCAGAAGTGTGAAAATGGATATTGACGTAGAACCAACTATAGACTATGAAGTGGCTATATGGGATAAAAAAGAGATTGAAGTAGCACCTTTTTAATAATATCAAGGAGATATTCTGATGAAAAAGCAAAACAACATATTAAGAGTTATCAATAAATTACTATGTATTACACTAGCTTGTAGTTTATTTCATTCCTGTGCAGATGAAGAGATCATCTCTTCTACGAAAGTAGAAACTGGAATCCCCGTAGAAGTTCAACTGGGAATGTCAATCTCTGGAATGAGCGAAGTTTCAACTCGATCACTCGACGAGAATGCAGAAAGTCAAGTAAATGACCTTTATGTATTAATATTTGACGCAAATAGCCAACAAAAAAAGACAGGCAAGTTTTTCTCTACAGACGAAATTGTCAGTACAACAACTAATAAGAATAAAGGAAGTATCGTTCTGAAAACTACCAGTGGTGAATGTCGTATCTATGCAGTAGCGAATGTTGCTACAACAGAGTTGACTGGTACAAACCTAAAATCACAGTTGGACAATGTAAGCAAAATCTCTGACTTAAACAATATTACTGCAGCTTTAACAGAAGTCAATATCCAAAGAGTACAGGCAGCTCTAAGCATGAGTGGAGTATACAAAGCTACCAATCAACCAAACAAAGCGGAAGGATATTGCGTCATAAATGAAGAAGGAAACGTTTCTGCAGGAAAAATAGAACTTAATCGTTTAGATTCTCATATCACATTCAAGATAGCAGTAGGTTCAGAGGTTAAAACCTTTACTCCTATTAGCTGGCAAGTAAAGAACGTGCCATTGAAATCAACCGTATTCCCTCAAGAAAAAAGTGTATTTACCAACTCAGATGATTTTGCAGAAGAAAGTTCTATTTCCAAAGCATTCGGAACAGTAACTAACGACAAAGTTTATCGTACTTTTGACTTCTATATGTTGGAAAACGTCAAATCTGCTAAAGAGTATAACGGAGAAAAGATAACCGCAGATGTTAGTAATATGGATATTCAAGAAAGACAAGCGGAGTACGCAAAACGAGAGGCTGAAGAAAAGATAAAGGACCCGGATAACAAAGATAAGGTTATCAATACCGGTACATATAAGTTCTCTGAGCCGTTCGCCACCTACGTAGAAATTAAGGCTAGTATGGAAATAGCCCATAAGGAAGATGGAAAAGATGTAACCCGCGTAGCAAATGTGACATACATAATTCACTTAGGAGGTGGCACCGATGACCCTGCCAACTTTACCAGTAATCGCAATACGAAGTATACCTATAAGATCCAAATTAATAACGTGGATAACATCGTTGTAGAAGTTGAAGAAGACAAAGAGAACCGTCCTGGTGAAGAGGGCGATGTAGTCGATGCGGAAGTAGAAGCCCGTACTTTGGACGCTCACTACAATAGCTTTGTTATGGGATTCAGCTACAATGACGTAGCGGACGAAAATGGAAAAAATGCTTTGCAATTTGTTGTTAAAACCCCATTTGGTACTGTGACAAACAAAGATCAAGCCGATGCAACCAGCAATATCAGCAATCCACAAGACTATCATTGGATTCATTTCAAGCAAAATACAGGTAAGGATCCTGATAAAAAATTAGCATTACATAACGGTACTATTATTGATATCTTTAATTTAGGAGATGATATAATAAAGCGATATAATAATGATACAGCAAAAGACAAGAGCAAAACTAAGCAATATTTTTATACAGTTTTTGTAGACGAGTATTATTACAGTAAGCCCCCTAAAGGAGAAAATTGGGGAAATGATGCTACCACCTATTGGCGTCACTTTGCTAATGCTGCAGATCGTTACATCATGTTGGTGTACGCACCTAAGTATAGCACTGATAATGAAAGTAGCTACGCAAAAGCACGTTATATGCTTACACAGCGTTCCATCCAAACTTATTATAGCACAGAATCAGGAATTGCGCTGGGCATGGAGCATATTAACGAAACTGGAGCAGCAACAATATGGGGAAACATTACAGATGCTGTGTCTTACAATGGTTTATGGAACACTTGGCAGTATTTAAAAAATAATAACTCTTGGGATAGTCATGTCACTCGTACCAGTTGGGATCAAAATATGAATACATTCACAACCCAAAACGAAGCAGTTGTAGTAGCACGCTGCCTGTCTCGCAACCGTGATGAAAATGGGGATGGTATAATTACTGCTAATGAAGTGAAATGGTATGTACCTACCAGCGAACAGTTAATGGGTATGTATTTGGGAGCAAAAAGTTTGCCATCACCATTGGTTGACTCTGAAAATATAAACTTTATATATAGCGAACGAGGAAATTATCATTATTCTACCAGCGATAAAAAAAGAATCTGGGGAGAAGAAGGCGCCTCTGTGGGTGATTTGTATGCCGACGGCGGTAACGCTTGGGGAGCAGGAAGTGCACAGAACTTCCGATGCGTACGTAACTTGGGAATTGATATAACACAAGCGAATGATATCAAAAAAGAAACCTATCCTAAGCAGGCTTTTGAATACAAAGAGAAGGCGACAGTAAAAGTCTATAATAAAATTTTGGATACCGACGAAACTGTTGATAAAGAACGGATCTTTGTGATGTCAAAACTGACTGATCAAAATATCCGTTCACGACTTCAACAAGGTGAGCTTGCTATTCATAATAACTTCGAAGATGGTAATAAGCCTGCTTATGCATTCCAAATGGCAAAAAACAAGACAGAAAGCGGTAAAGGAAACCAAGGCGATCCCTTCACTATTACGACATGGGAAAGAGTCATACGTTCTTATTGGTATGACTGGCGTAATTGGGAAGGCTATTATCGAACTTACGATGGCGACCGCAGTTGGTGCAAAAATTATACCGAGGAAAAAAACGAAAGAGACAAAGGTCTTTGGAGAGCACCTAATCAAAGGGAAATGATGCTAATGTATATCCATGATTCAAGTAATGTAAACAATACGCTATCTCGTACTTTATGGAAATACAAAACAGGAAATGAAAAAGATGGGTATACACGCTTTTTCTGTACATCAGGCAATTTGAGTCTCTCAAACGATGGAACTAACGGAAGTGCTAATGAAAGAATGGGAACTCTTTCTATTCGCTGCGTACGAGATGTAGAAATAGTTAAATAGAATAGTAAATAAAACTTAAAACTCTAAGATATTATGACACCAAAAGACATCCTGCAACTAGAATCATCAGATATGCGCCAAGCCTATCTGTTTGAAGAGAACGGACGCTGGTATGCTTACGAACATTCAGCTAACCGGATCGAGAAATTTGTGAAGGGCTTTGTAGACTTCAGACACAAAGTGCAAGATGTCTGCGGTCGGATAAAAGTAGAAATCGACCTCAGCATATTGGAAAAGTGTTCCATTACACTGTGCGAAGATTCACTGCTTGTACTTGATTGCCCTGCAGCATAGAAAACTGCAGAAGAGTATAAGCTTCATAACTCGTAGTAAGAAATTACACAATATATTGTTTGTTTTGTTTGTGTTCCTCAATCCACTCAGAGGCAGCTTGTGAAAGTAGCGCTGAGTGGGTGGGGATTTTTTGTGCAAAAAGAAAATGAAAGGAGAACAAATGATGATGACAAATGAAAAAATGAAGATTAATGGGTGTACTCCTATAGAAGATTTGATCACCGAAGATTTTGGTGCTATAGGCCCCCCCGAAAGAGATGAATTCGAGCGAGGATGCGAAGCCTTTATCATATGGGACGAAAAATAAGTTTCACGATTTGGTGATTTTGACAGGAAAACATGGAAACATAAGTTATAATTCGCGAAATGTCTTCAGATTGCATTGCCCATAAGAAAGGCTTCCAACCCGTAGAAGCCTTTTTAACTTGTCAAAGTGATAGCTTCATGTCAATGAAGCAAAAATGATAGCTATATTTACAAAGCTTGTTTTGTTTGTGAACAACAATTCACCGGAAGCATAAGTTATGATTCGCAGGAGTTCACATGATTTGCATATCTGATTATTTATTGCGTTCTTTGTATTACATAAAATGTATAACGTAAAAGATGAACGACTTCGAGGAATACATAAGACAGAGCGAACCGCATAAGCGGGAGAAAGGATACGCTTGGCAAACAGCCATTGGCCTGCAAGCTGTTGATGGTCTTAAACCTTCGGAATATTTGAAGGAAAAAGCCCGCCAACACATTGAAGGGGATATCACTATTGACGAGGTCAAACAATTAGTTGATAGTTATTACAAATCAAAGGTTGCCCGTTCATCTAGCGAAGATCGTACGGAAGAAGCCGATAAGGTCTCAGCCAGAATAACAGAGATCCTTTCGGAGAATACATTCACATTCTCACCTATCGAATACTTGGCTATTCATCGGCATTTATTTGAAGGCATATTCAGCCATGCCGGACAAATACGGGATTACAATATTACAAAGAATGAATGGGTACTGAAAGGAGCAACAGTACTTTATGCCAGTGCAGGAAGTATCCGCGAAACCTTGGAATATGATTTCTCTCAAGAAAAGATTTTTGATTATAAAAATCTGAATATAGATGAAGCCATCAGACATATTGCCCGATTCGTTTCTGGAATATGGCAAATACACGCTTTTGGTGAAGGAAATACACGCACAACAGCCGTATTCACGATCAAATATCTGCATACTTTGGGATTCAATTTCAGTAACGAGACCTTCGCCAACCATTCTTGGTACTTCCGCAATGCTCTCGTCAGAGCTAACTATAATGACCTAACCAAAGGTGTGTATGCCACGACCGAATTTTTAGAAAAATTCTTCAGAAACCTGATTCTCAACGAACAAAATGAACTTAAAAATCGAAATCTACAGATCGACGAAATCGAAAAGGAAGCCATTCAAAGTGCAAAAATTGCACTTTAGACTGCACTTTGGAAGAGATAGCCGTACTTAACTACCTCAAAGAAAAACCAAATGCAACACAAAAAGAAATAGCACAACACATAGGAAAATCTGAGAGAACCGTCAAATCCATGACCGTAAACTTAAGTGAAAGAGGTATTATAGAACGCAAAAACGGACGTCGTAATGGCTTTTGGGAGATCAAGAAATGAATATCTTATGTGAGTGATTCTTTGCATATCTGATTATTTATTGTGTTCTTTGTATTACATAAAATGTATAACGTAAAACATGTAATAGCCATGAAGCCTAATAATCCTTTCCTCGTATACGGTTACAATAGTCCGGATTGGTCCCAAAATTATACAAGAGTAATTGTATATTGATAACACAGGTAATTGAACAGAGGCAATCTGAAAATGAAAACTTTTCGAAACATATCTACTTTTTATCACATTATCTTTGTTTATCTCTTATAAACCTGTATATTTGGAGTATTATAACTGATACATTTATATTAATACAGAATTACTATGAGTCATACCATCTTCCTAATCATCGCCCTCGTCACTACAGGAATTTTTCTTATTCAATTCGTATTATCCATTTTCTTCGGAGACATAGATGCAGATGTGGACGTGGATGCTGATATCAGCAGCGTAGTATCTTTCAAAGGTCTCACCCACTTCGGGATCGGATTCGGATGGTATATGTACCTCGTAGGAAATGCCGATATAGCAAGTTATGCAATCGGAATTCTGGTAGGTCTGTTCTTTGTCTTTGCCGTATGGTTCCTTTATAAGAAAGCCTATCAACTGCAGCAAGTGAACCGGTCTGAAGAGACCGATCAATTGGTAGGACGGGAATGTACCATTTACTTCAAGCAAAGTGATAACAAATATACAGTACAGACAAGCCGGGACGGCGCCATGCGCGAAGTGGACGTGATCTCCGAAACCGGAAAAGCATATCAGACCGGAGACAAAACAATCATCAGCAGCTACAAAGACGGAACTTTATACATTAAATAACTATTCAAATACACAATTTTATGACACAAGAAATGCTAATCATGGCTGCTATACTAGTGGCGGTCATTCTGCTTACTTTTATCGGCATCCTGTCGCGTTACCGTAAATGTAAGAGTGACGAAGTCCTCGTAGTATACGGTAAAACAGGGGGAGAAAAGAAATCAGCCAAGTTATATCACGGTGGGGCCGCTTTCGTATGGCCGATCATTCAGGGCTACGAATTCCTTTCTATGAAACCATTACAGATAGACTGTAAACTGACAGGTGCCCTATCTGCCCAAAATATCCGTGTGGACGTACCCACTACCATCACCGTAGCTATCAGCACAGACCCGGAAGTGATGCAGAATGCTGCCGAACGTATGCTGGGACTGACAATGGATGACAAACAGAACCTGATTACGGACGTAGTATACGGTCAGATGCGTCTGGTGATTGCAGACATGACTATCGAAGAGCTGAACTCCGACCGTGATAAATTCTTGTCTAAAGTAAAAGACAACATCGACACGGAACTTCGCAAGTTCGGTTTGTATCTGATGAACATCAACATCAGTGATATCCGCGACGCTGCCAACTACATCGTCAACCTGGGTAAGGAAGCTGAAAGCAAGGCTCTGAACGAAGCACAAGCCAACATCGAAGAACAGGAAAAGCTGGGTGCTATCAAAATTGCCAATCAGATAAAGGAACGTGAAACCAAGGTTGCGGAAACCCGCAAAGATCAGGATATCGCCATTGCCGAAACCAAGAAGCAACAGGAAATCTCTGTAGCAAATGCGGATAAGGAGAGAATCTCTCAGGTAGCCTTTGCCAACGCAGAAAAAGAATCGCAAGTGGCCAAAGCGGAAGCGGAAAAGAATATCCGCATCGAGCAGGCAAACACCGAAAAGGAAAGCCGTGTCGCCGAACTGAACTCCGACATGGAAATCAAACAGGCAGAAGCTGCTAAGAAAGCGGCTATCGGACGTAATGACGCACAGAAGGAAGTGGCCTTATCAAATGCCGAATTAGCCGTCACACAGGCAAATGCCGACAAGCAAGCCGGTGAAGCCGCTGCAAAATCGGAAGCTGCCGTACAAACTGCCCGGGAAATCGCCCAAAAAGAAGTGGAAGAAGCAAAAGCGAAGAAAGTAGAATCTTCACTGAAAGCTGAAAAGATCGTTCCGGCAGAGATCGCAAGACAGGAGGCTATCCTTCAGGCAAATGCCATCGCCGAAAAGATTACCCGTGAAGCGGAAGCACGTGCGAAAGCGACTTTGGCACAAGCGGAAGCGGAAGCCAAAGCTATCCAACTGAAACTGGAAGCGGAAGCAGAAGGTAAGAAGAGGTCATTGCTCGCAGAAGCAGAAGGTTTCGAGGCTATGGTCAGAGCAGCAGAATCGAACCCTGCCATCGCCATCCAATACAAGATGGTAGACCAATGGAAGGAAATTGCCGGAGAACAAGTGAAGGCTTTCGAACACATGAACCTAGGCAATATCACCGTATTCGACGGAGGAAACGGAGGTACAAGCAATTTCCTCAGTTCACTGGTGAAAACAGTGGCCCCAAGTCTCGGTGTACTGGATAAACTGCCTATCGGCGAAACGGTAAAGGGTATCATCAATCCGGAAAGCAAAACGGAAGAGAAACCTGCCGGAAAGCCGGAGGAGAAAAAAGAAGAGAAGAAGAAATAACCAATAAATTATTTCATAGAGATTGCCTGCCTTCATTTTGAAGGTAGGCATTTTTTTATATCTTTGCGAGCAAAATATTAAAAATGAATAACCATAAACTTCACCTTCTGCCTTTATTTATATTGATTACGGGGCTTGTCACTCTCACTGCCGGCTGCAAAAAGAAAGATATGTCTCTCAAACTGAACGAACCCCGCAACATCCGTGGTGTAGTCAGTTACAAACGTTCTTTCCCGGATTTGAATGATAAACATCTCGCCGTGGCCCAAGCCGTCGGCATCTGCCCGCCGGAAGACAGGGACGCTGCCGAAAAGATGAAAGAACAGCTTATCCATATCACCGACAACCAATTTTACACAGTAGACTCTCTGACGCATTCCATCCCCTATCTGGTCCCCCGCGCCAGCGAATTGCTCGACACCATCGGCTCCAATTTTCTTGATTCACTGACAGCAAAAGGGTTGAACCCAAATCAGATTATCGTCACTTCCGTACTACGTTCGCAGAGTGACGTGAAGCGTCTCCGCCGTCGGAATGGAAACGCTTCCGCAAACTCCGCCCATTGCTATGGCGCAACCTTTGACGTCAGCTGGAAACGATTCAAAAAGGTGGAAGACGAAGACGGACGTCCTCTGCAGGATGTCAATGCCGATACCTTGAAGCTCGTTCTGTCTGAAGTGTTGAGAGACTTGCGCCAAGCCGATAAATGCTACATAAAATATGAATTAAAACAGGGATGTTTCCACATCACTGCACGATGAGTATAAATTGCAATAAAATTCACCCGTAAACAGCCGAAGAATCCAAAACGTTTCACTAAATTTGCAGAAATTTTTCTTTAATACGATTCAATGATAGAGAAACTGATTGTTCTTGAGGATATTGACCCGGTTATTTTTTACGGCGTAAACAACGCCAATATACAGTTAATTAAAGCTTTATATCCGAAGCTACGCATCGTTGCCCGCGGCAATGTCATCAAAGTGCTGGGCGATGAGGAAGAAATGTGTGCCTTCGAAGAAAATATCACCAAACTCGAAAAATACTGTGCCGAATATAATTCGCTGAAAGAGGAAGTCATCATCGACATTATAAAAGGGAATGCTCCGCAAGCGGAACAGACCGGAAACGTAATTGTTTTCAGCGTTACCGGCAAGCCCATTATCCCACGAAGCGAGAACCAGCTGAAACTGGTGGAAGGCTTTACCAAAAACGATATGGTATTCGTCATCGGCCCCGCCGGTTCGGGAAAGACATATACTGCCATAGCCCTCGCCGTCCGTGCGCTGAAAAACAAAGAGATCAAAAAGATTATCCTCAGCCGCCCCGCTGTAGAAGCCGGAGAAAAACTCGGTTTCCTGCCCGGCGATATGAAAGATAAGATCGATCCGTATCTGCAACCATTATATGATGCTCTGCAGGACATGATCCCCGCTGCCAAGTTAAAGGAATACATGGAATTGAACATTATTCAGATTGCTCCGTTAGCATTTATGCGTGGACGTACACTGAATGACGCAGTCGTAATCTTGGACGAAGCGCAGAATACCACTGCACAACAAATCAAAATGTTCCTCACCCGTATGGGTATGAATACCAAAATGATCGTTACGGGAGATATGACTCAAATTGACCTCCCCGCCTCACAAACTTCGGGACTGGTGCAAGCACTCCGCATCCTGAAAGGGGTAAAGGGAATCAGCTTTGTAGAATTGAACAAAAAAGATATTGTACGCCATAAACTGGTGGAACGCATCGTAGATGCTTACGAAAAATTCGACAAGGAGGCGAAAGCCGAAAGGGAGAAACGAAAGAATGAACAACTGGTTATCAACGGCGAACGACCGGTGAAACAGGTCAACAACTAGTCGTTTCTGTGATTTGTAACTTGTAATTTGTAATTATAATAAAACAATGAAAGCATTAACAAAAACAGATTTCAACTTTCCGGGACAGAAAAGCGTGTACCACGGAAAAGTGCGCGATGTGTACAACATCAACGGCGAAAAACTCGTCATGGTAGCAACCGACCGTATCTCGGCTTTCGATGTGGTTTTACCTGAAGGTATCCCTTACAAAGGACAAATGCTGAATCAGATTGCAGCCAAATTCCTCGATGCCACTACTGACATCTGTCCGAACTGGAAAATGGCTACGCCGGACCCGATGGTTACTGTCGGAGTTTTGTGCGAAGGCTTTCCGGTAGAAATGATTGTACGCGGCTATCTGTGCGGTAGCGCATGGCGTACTTACAAAAGCGGTGTCCGCGAAATCTGCGGTGTGAAACTGCCGGATGGTATGCGCGAAAACGAGAAATTCCCGGAACCGATCGTCACCCCGACAACGAAAGCGGAAATGGGACTGCACGACGAAGATATCTCTAAGGAAGAAATCCTGAAACAAGGACTCGCTACTCCCGAAGAATATGAGACTCTGGAGAAATATACACTGGCTCTTTTCAAACGTGGAACTGAAATCGCTGCTGAACGCGGTCTGATCCTCGTTGATACAAAATACGAATTCGGCAAGCACAACGGTACTATCTATCTGATGGACGAAATTCATACACCGGATTCAAGCCGTTACTTCTACTCTGACGGCTATCAGGAACGCTTCGAAAAAGGCGAACCTCAAAAGCAGCTTTCTAAGGAATTCGTTCGTGAATGGCTGATGGAAAATGGTTTCCAAGGCAAGGATGGTCAGAAAGTTCCTGAAATGACTCCGGCTATCGTACAGAGCATCAGCGATCGTTACATCGAATTGTTCGAGAATATCACCGGTGAGAAATTTGTGAAAGAAGATACCAGCAACATCGCTGAACGTATCGAAAAGAACG
>ERZ773190.94-NODE-94-length-108519-cov-6.904973_pt1 | contig 108519 bp, 96 predicted proteins | sample MGYA00511111_ERZ773190 | MGnify/ENA primary metagenome ERZ773190 (study PRJEB29015, sample SAMEA2737777) | human gut metagenome | biome: human gut; feature: human-associated habitat; material: faeces | place: China | collected 2012 ... | reverse complement strand
TCCGGGCGTGTTTGGGACTTTCACCCATTAGAGTGCGCCCATGGCGCGCAAACTAGAAAAAGCGTCTGCAGTACAACAGACGCAAAATTTCATATAATGGACAGCGGAACGGAATGCACCGAACGATTTTCTATGGCTATTATTTGCCCCCAATCAGGAAGTAGGCTGTCCCATCTACCTTTACTTCGCTTTCGCAGGCATCTCTCCAAAAAGCTTTTCTTAGGTTTAGTATATGCAGATTTTTCAATATAATCAAGTATTATTTTTGCTACTTTTATACACTAAATAAAATCCCGCAAAATTCTATAGAAATTATAAACATTTATTCAGTCTATTCATCCTAATTCTTTTATGCCTAACACTATTTGCATATATGCGTCATCTTTATCTGCAAAACTTGCAATACTCTTACCATCTATTGGCAATGCCGTTATTTTTCCTAAAGGTGAATCTAACCAATCACATTTTCTAGTATTTCATCCTTTAATTAACTCGACTTTTTGACAGGCAGTGTATCAACAATGATTTCTTCCGATACATCAATATCATCGAGATTATATTTCCAATGGAACACAATCGGCTCTTCGTTTATTTCTGCAAAATATCCGTAGATACGATTAGTAAGTTCCTCCTTAGATTTAACACGGATACCTCTGAGCATCTGACGAGTCATCTTGCTAAAGAAACCTTCAACCATATTGAGCCATGATCCATGTTTGGGAGTGAATACAAATTCGAATCTTCCCGGTACAGTTCCCAGGTATTTTCTGGTCGCCTCTGATGTATGAACTTTAAGATTATCGAGTACAATGCGGAGCTTGTCTCCCTTTGGGTACTTATCATCTAACAGCTTCAAAAATTCAATGTATTCCATGCTGCTGTGCTTGTCTCTTACAAGAGGAATCGCCTCTCCTGTTTGAAGATCAATTGCAGCTAATAATGAAAGAGTACCCAAACGTTTATATTCGTAATCTCTATTGATGGTCGAATGCTTTTCGTCTGGCATTAAATCATCTGATGTTGTTGCAATAGCCTGTATTCCTGGTTTTTCATCATAAGACAGCACATGTATAGGTGTATCTTCAGATATAATGAGCTTTCCTGATTCATCAAACTGCATTTCAAGCTGCTTATACACAAGCAGGACATTATGCATTTTGGAATCAAAATCAGGATCCCTATTCTCACAATAATAAGTTATTTTATGTGGCTTTATATCTGCCTCGTCAAGAATTGTATTTACTGTGCTTTTATGAATAGTGGAAAGCCTTGTGTATCCAGCTGCTTCAGCAGTTTTATTGATATGTGAGGTTAGCTTTGCATACGTCCAGGTTTCAGCAGCATATCCAAAATCAATTGGCTTCTGGCAGGCAATGTTAATAATCCAGGCTTTTTCTTCGTCTGTAATCTCAGCATTCCTGCCACGACCAGGGGCATCAAAGAGTGCATTTTCAATGCCGCCTTCTTTAAACTTTTTTAGGCAAAGCATGACGCTACAGCGGTTGAGCCCCACTTTATCAGCAATCGCATCTATTGATACGGAATCCGCACGTAATAATAAAATTCGCGCTCTTGTAACTGTTTGAGCTTGAATTGTTCTAGCACGAGTTTGAAGTTTCAGATATTCTCTTTCTTCATTGCTAAGTTCGATTGATGATGCTCTTTTGCCCATGTAAATGCCCTCCAAAATCTTTATAAGGACATTGTAGCACAGATTTTAAATATAGTCGAGTTATTAAAAAAATATTATACTAGTCGCATATATTTCAAGAATCTGTCTGTAAAAAACTTTTTCAGATGCTCTAATATCACGAATTCTTTCTAAAAGTTCTTTAAAGTATCCGCCCCCGCCCAATTCTTTCAGGCGCTTATCGTCCATAACAAATCCTTTTTTGAGATACTCTTTCAGTATTCCACTTGCCCAAATTCTAAATTGAACTCCTCGTTGCGAATGAACTCTGTAGCCTACGGATATAATCATATCCAAATTATAGTAATTGGTTGGCTTTGTAGAAAATTCGGAATTTCCGAATTTTCTCAGAGTATCCTCTTTTCTTAGTTCTCCTTCGTTATAAATATTATTGATGTGCTCATTTATGGTAGATTTTGCCTTCTGAAACAACTCTGCCATCTGCTCTTGCGTTAACCAAACTGTATCATCGGTAAAAGTAACATCTACTTGTGTTAATCCATCTTCGGTTTTGTATATAATAATTTCTGAATTGTCCATTTCATTCTACCCTTCTAGACTTTATCATTAAAACATTTTGATATAACAATTAAGGGACTTCCCTCTTACAAGTCTTTGCTTTAATCAATAAGCTCTATATTATTTTTTAAGTACTTTGCTATCCCATCATCATCATTCGATTCAATTACAGTATCAGCTATTTTTTTCACTTCCTCGATAGCATTTCCCATTGCTACACCTACACCAGCTAATTTCAGCATTCCAATATCAGCATAATCATCCCCGAAGGCAATTACATCTGATAACGAAATTTTATAAGAATCACAGACTATCTTTATAGAATCTTCTTTGGTTACCCCCTTCTTTGTGAATTTATACCAATAACCATCTGAAAATCTGATACAATCGCAGTCTGATAGAACTCCCATTAGTACTTCTGCTTTTTTCTTATCCGTAATTTCAACACATATTTTCAAAGATTCTTCATAAAAATCATCAAACTCTGTCCAGATACTGTCCCCCCAGCTTTTATCAATGACTTTGGGATCCATTTTATAATTCCAAAAATGATTATCTATGGTATCGACTGTTATCTCACAATTTAATCCACAGATTTGCCGTATCTCAGCTATAATAGCGTTGGTTCTCTGCGGAGAGAATACTGCTTTATACAAATATTCACTCTCTCTTTTCACAAGTGCTCCTCCACTAGTAATAAGAACATCTGGATTGAATTGTTCAAAAAAAGAAAAACAGTTTTGCTCACTTCTTGAAGTTGATATACCAATAATATAACCATGCTCTTTACATTTTGAAATCGTCTCTAATGTATTCTTTGAAATAGATTTATCAGTCCTAAGCAATGTGCCATCTAAATCAAATATTAACATTTTCCTCATAACTTTTAATCCTCCGAATTTATAATAAAGCATAATAAATAAACTTTGTTATTGTTCTAAAAATCTGAATTTTTTATCTTAATTCTAGTACCATTCCAGCACAATTGTTTTCAAATCCCAGTGCCTCATATAATGGTCTTCCCATTTCCGTTGCATCCAAGCTAATCTCTGTAACACCTTTTTCTTTTGCTTCATCAATTAGCATTTCAACCATTCGCTTAGAAATACCTTTTCTTCTATAATTTGATTTTGTATATACATTCATCAAATGTGCCCTAGTTCCAGTCGGGTGGTCAAATGTAGGCATAATCCAAATATATGACAAACTAGCACATCCAACCACTGTCTCATCATCAAGAGCTAACACTGTTGTCTGATTACCATTTTCAAAGTACTTTCTACTTTCAGCTACAAGTGTTTCATCGTACAGATATTCATCTGACAAATCATTAACCTCTCGAAGCATTTCAAGTCTGACTTGCATCAGAAGCTCAATATCCGCTTCGGATGTTTTTATATATCTTATCTCGCCCATCATATTACTCCTGTCGCACTAAAAATAAGAATTTACATGACTTTTTCAGCCATAACAGTATCCATGCAATGATAATGCTTTACACCACCACTATTATCTTCAAAAATAACCTCTTTAATTGTATGTATCTTCCAATCTGAAAAATACCCAAACAGCTCTCCTGTTTTCCACATTTTTTCTTCGATATCCCAATCTGGCGGTAATTCAATAAATGGTTTTTCTACAAAAACATTGAAATACACGATTCCACCTATCTTAGTCATATTATTAATCTTTTTGAAAAAGGAGGAAATGTTTTCATCAAATAAGTATTGTATAGTTCCTGTTGAATAAATTATGTCATACTTTTTATTTATTTCAAAATCATTTATATCAGCAACAAAAGCATCAATCTCGACAGAACGATTTAAAGCAAGTTTCTTTAATTTACGAATTCCTGATTCCGTAACATCAAACGCAGTTACATTACATCCCTGCTGTGCCATATATACAGCATCTTTTCCTTCACCACAACCTATATCAAGCACGGTTAATTCAGAAGGTTCTTTATTTGTTGACTGAATCAATTCATCCAAAAATGATGCCGGTTCTAATCCCCAATAATATTCATCACCTTCATAACACTTTTCATATTGTGTTCTAAAATACTCACTCATATATTCTCCCTATAGTCCACTTCGATTAATAAAATAAGAATTTAGCAGAGACATACGCCCTGTATAATCTCTGCTATTAATCATATCAGATAGCCACACGATTATCCATCCTTTTTCAAAATTATTGATTCATCTCATGGAAGTTAGTATTAAAGAGATTATACAAATCACAGTCCTTATCCACTGTATTATCGAATGGAACAATCTTATCTCCAAAACGAATAAGTCCAGTTCCACTATCTCCACCATTCACACATTCAATCTGCTGTTTACTAATAGCAAATAAATCTTCCACCGACTCTTGGTCCATCTTACCCTGATCAAGAAGCACTGTGAACTCTGAGTTAGAAAGCATTGTCATGGTACTTCGATTCTGCTTAGCATCAATTAAGTTATGACTCATTCCAGTACAGATACCGCCTCGCTTACGAACCTCACGCCACATACGCTCAATAGCTTGTAATGAATACTCTTGCCCCCAAAGCTCATGTATCTCATCCAGGTACACCCAAGTTGATACACCGTCTGCCTGATTATACTTAATCTGTGAAGTGATTGTCTCAATCATAATAAGCATCGCCATAGGACGCATGCGTGAACCAAGCTCTGAAAAGCCAAATACTGTGAAACGATTTTTCTTATTGGTACTCTGCTGATGAGAGAAAATATCCAAGGTTCCTTCTGCAAAAATCTCCAAGTTGTCTACAATCTCCTTAGCAGTTTCATTGATAACACCATTGTCATATACATACTCATTTATCTTCTCTCGAAGCGTCTGAATTGTAGGGCTATCAATACTTGCTTTCTTTCGTTTCGGTGCTTTATCTCTTGTAGCAAAGAAATCACTGTATAGTGCGCGAAGTGTCTTATCTACCACAGCAGTATGTCTGCTGGTACACACGGTCAATCCCTTAAGTGCCTGTTCTACAATGGCATAAGCAAACTCCGCTTTCTCTGCGATAAACTTATCTCTGTCTGGTACCGCCTCTGGCACATGGAATGGATTGATATAATAAACATTATCACTTGCCTGTGTAAGATTGACATACTCTCCACCCCAGTTCTCTGCAATACCACGATACTCCGACATTGGATCCACCACCACGATATCATCATTAGAAAAACAAAAGACCTGGCCCATTTCCATCTTTTCATTAAAAGATTTTCCTGAACCAGGTACTCCAAACACAAATCCATTCCCATTTTTCAGATACTTACGATTACCCATAATCAGATTTTTTGACACCTGATTAAATCCGTAACAGATACCACCATCATCATTTACTTCCTGCACATTAAACGGAATAAAAATAGATAACTCTTCTGACGTGATAGTACGCATAGTATCTACAAATCTTGCTCCTGTAGGAAGTGTGGTATTCATGGCATCCATCTGTCTGTAACTATGTGGCACGATATCCATATTGTGAGTCTGACCAATAATTTTTACTTTCTCCTGGCGCTCTTCCAATTCCTCCATAGAATCAGCCTTGATAAGAATTGTCATACCAACATAAAGCAAACGCTCATCAAAAGATGATATTCTATCAAGCATTTCCTCTGTATCTCTTTGCTGCTTTCTTCTCTCATAAGAAATGTTGGTGCTGTAATCTCCGTTCTCATTCTTATGCTCCTGCTCCTTATTGATACTACGCTCATTTGCCATATACTTTTTCATAATCATCTGATAAGCATAATCGTTATCAATCGGCTCCACATCCATTGTATAAATCAGTGGAAATGGCAAGTTCGTAATCTCACTTAAGAACTGATCAGAAAGACCATTGGAATATTTTCTTACAAACATAGCACATGCATATTTGCCACCATCCAGCTCCATATGATCACGATGCTCCCTGATGGAAGTATTGATAATATCATTACGCCAATCTCTACGAAGATTAAAATACTCATCCCACTGGAACGAGAAATTTTCTTCCTCTCCCATACGATAAAAACTATGAAGTGCACGTAATCTTGTAGTAGCATCCAGTGGAATCAAACCACTACCAAGTCTATGAAACAATTGCTGCATAGAAAACTCAATTGTATTAAAATATGTTTTCGCACTTTCATAATCTGGCTTTTCACAGCTTACAATAAAATACTTACTCTGCAATAATCCGCTTCGACCTTTTTCAAGTCTCTGCTCAAACAATTTGTGATACTCCTTGGCAAGTGGTTCCATACTTTCATCCACTGCCTTATGAAGTATCGCCTCTCTTAATCTATTATTATCAGCATAATGATTACTTACAATAATCTTATAGCTGACATTCATGGAACGAAGCAAAGTTTCAAACTTGGCTCCTGTACGTTCCTTTTCTTCTTCATCCTGTGTCGAGAAATTAATATCCTCAAATAAATACATCTTATCAAAAAGGTGAGGTTCCTTCTTGCCCTTACCAGGCTTTTCTAATTCAAAAATACCACCCCGGCTTATTCGATAAATCGGGATGGTATCTTGAATACATAGCGGAACCTTGTAAATCTTTTCGGTAAGACGCTTATACGACTTATCCTTAAAAAACATTTTTTATTTACCTCCAAACTAAAATAAGCTACTAGTTTTTCACTAATAGCTGAATCCATGATATTTATTGACTTTTCTTATGATTGTAGTTGATACCCTCACATTCTTTTGCTATACTTTTAAGTGGACTTCGGTCTAAGGTGTTACCAAAAACGGTAGGCGGTTAGTCCTTCATTCACTTGGAGGGCGCGTGATTACATAACTCTCTGAGTATTGAGTTCTGTAGCAATACAGAAATCTGATAGAAAGGAGGGCACTGCGATGATGATAGCTGTAGAGATTTTGGGTGCGATTGCATCCGCTTTGACAATCTTCTCTGCTGGAGTTGCAGTAGGGAAGTTCTTAGAACAACGTAAAAACGACCGCCACTAGTTCCGGCAAGAATTTAAGGGCAGTCGTTCTTATTTACACTTAATGGGTTAACCGCTTATCGGTAGCACCTTTTCTATCTATTATACTAACATCCTATGCCCTCTATGTCAATTGAATCAAACATTTTTATCTCTTTTTCTTCTGTTCCAATTCATGCTGATGCTCGTGTTCCTGCTCCTGCATCTTCTCCTGCAATGTCTCGTTGCTCTTTTGATGCTCAGCTGGAATCTTATTAATTCTCTCATACTGTGCTAACTCTCTAGGCTCTAATTCGCGTAGCTTTTCTGGGAAAAACTGATACAATGGATATTCACAGAAACCACTCTTCTGCGTAAGTCCTGTGAATACACCCAAGCCATTGCTAACAATAAAATCCTCTACATTAGAGAAATTGTTAGTATCAATATAGCTACAGTAAAACGGACAAGGCCAGCCAAGATTCACTGTTATCTCCCCATATGGTTCAGGACCATAGACCTCATCCATCTGTACTAACCCCAAATAAATCTGACCATTATTAAGATACGAGCTAAGCTCCAGTGTCACTTCCATAGGCTCCCCAGAATAAGGATCCGTGTATGGTAAACGATAACCAGTATCATTGACTGCCTCAATTCGTTTTGGCAACTCATCTCCAAACTCAATACCACGACTAAGCGCATCCTTTATCTCATCCATAGTCATAGGTTCAATAATCTGCGCTTCTGTGCAATCTGGATAAAGCATGTAAAGACCAATAAATCCTTCTGGTTCCTTTGCATACTGTTCTAGCTCTTCCATAGAAAGTTTCTGCATACCAGGCCAGTTATAACCCTCACTTGTAACCTCATATGCCACTGCAGCTTCGCTAACCTTGGTATAACTGTCAGCATTTTTTACATCCATTTTCTGATATAATTCGTCCACATTTTCCTGTGTCTGACTCTGCTCTGGTAATCGCTCCTTACGGTACTCATGCATTTTTTCTTCGATACCTGAGATAATCTTATCTGCTGTCTTTTGTATGGTTTCCATAGATGATTTAAGCTCTGTAAGTTCCTTTCCAGATGACCAGCCAGCAATATATCCAAATGAATACTCTCCAACTAGTTCTGCCTCTAAACCAAATCGTGTAAGACACACAAATGCAACCGATTCAGCCTGAACCTCTTTGGTCTTTCTATCTTCCTCAGACGCTTGCAATGCACGATCAAGTTCCATAGTTTCAGCTGTAATACTCTCATAACCCGACACCGAATATCCATCTCTTGAAAATGATTCAAAATCATCATAACCAGCCTTAGCAGCTTCCATATCAAGGTAATCTATTACAGGAATACTACCCATATTTGTTGAAACCTCTCCATGTAACAAATCAATCTCTACTCTCTGTTCATCCGTTAGAGTTTTCTCGTTCACATCATGAAGTAATGCATGTGCTAACTCATGAACCGCAGTCTTTAAGGTCTGACTCTGACTCATTCCTTTGTTAATCACAATCTCCTGATCACTGTGGCTAAAATATCCCTTGGCACCACCCTTAATCTCATCATATCGAATCGGCACTGGTGCAATCTCTGCTACAGCTTTCATAAAATCATCAAAGCCATCTACAGATTGAAGTAACTCCTCTGCACCAATAGTAGGCAATGGATCTCCATAAGTATCTGACACATCAAATACTGGAACAGCCTTAAATGCCGGAATGGTTACTTCCACTTCCTCAGTCTTGAAATTGCCATGCTCATCCCTTACCTGCTGTTCTTCCTTTTTCTTAAATGGCGCTGGTGCAATAATACGAATTGCCTTTGCTCCTTTTTTAACCTGACGTCCAAAATTCTTCTGCCAAGCCTGGTACCCTGCCACCAAGGATGCTTCTGGTTTCTGTAATGCAATCAGCAAAGAATTATTAAAGCTGTAGGATGAAAACTTGGACATACATTTTAGGTAATCCCTATATTTATCACTATCAAAAAGTTCTTCTAATCCCTTTTCTAGTTTTTCAGAGATCTCCTGAATCTGCTCTTTTCTGGTTTTCTTTGGTGTAGAAGTATTTTCCTTCTGCTCCTTTGTTTTAGCTTTGGATTCATCCTTTTCTCCACCAATTTGTATCGTCTCAGTTTCCTCCACAAAAGGAGAATCATCAGGCACCTTGCCATCCATAATCATCTCTCTTTGCTTCACAAAATCCAGCAACTCTGTAAATCCAAAAGAATCCACATAATATGCCTTTGGTCCTAGACCATTTTCAACCACAATAACGTCACTTACTGATAAGGAATGCCCTCTGAAATCATCAGGACGATTCATATTAAATCTACGATAGATAGACTCCAGACTCTCTCCCGGTGGCAGCTTATCCGTATATCCTAAGTTGTAATCACTTGCCAATACTTCCAAGCCACTATTCTTTACAAAATCCATCCCCATAAACTGATATGAAGTCCTATGTCCATCTGGTCCATCAAATATACCTGGCTTTAACTGATAGATTCCATAGACCTGCTCTTCCTGATTGATAATCTCTGTCTCGCCAGGAACATTACCAGCCTCATAACCTACATTGGTTTCATTTACTGTTCTTGTAAATGTGGTAGCACCACCATCTGCTACACGCTCCAAAGTTCTCATATAAACCTTGGCATCAAATAGTTCTGGCATATGTGCTTTTAAGCTATAGCATTCTCCTGTTCTACCTCCAACAATAATATGATCATACATAGGAATATCCATAAAGGTACTGGCATACATCATTTTCTGCGTAACCAGCTTATCTTCCTTGCTAACATGGGAAGCTAAACCACTTGGATGATTATGAAGCAGAATAATCCCACTGGAATTACTTAATACACTCGCCTTAAATACATTCCTTACGGACAACTCCGAACTATTTATATCTCCAACACTAACCACGTTGTAGTTGATTGGTCTGCCTCCAGAATCGAGATTAACAACGCATACCTCTTCACGGTCAAGTTCAGCCATCACATCTGACATGATACGAACTGCATCTTCCTCATTCCTAATGCTTTCTTCGCTAAAAAGACTAGGACCTTCTACCAACTTCAAGCGCACATCCACCTGCATTAATTCATTTTCATCTCGATTGTTTTTAGGAACGTCTATATGATAATTATTATTTTTTAACTTCATTTCAATTAAATCATAGATATAAGATGCTGGTGTGTTTTGACCATATTCCCAGTGAATGTAAGTCTTATAAGATATTCCCATACCCTTTGCAAAATCAGCCTGTGTAAGACCAGTTCGTTCCCTTAAAGCACGAAACTTTTCTGCCATTTCTCCATATTCTCTTGCCATTAGTCATCATCCCCCTCTCCCAAAGCATCTGCTAAAGAATCCTCTTCTAATGATGGGATATCAGGAAAGGGCAGCTTATCACTGCCCTCATTTACATCCTTATCAACTGTTACTGATAATACGATTCCCTGATGATCACTACTTAAGAGAGTACGAAGTTCTTCCTTCGATTCCACAACAATTGTTCCATCATTTGAAATAACCATTCGCATTCTCCCCCTTTACTAGTGCTTTGTCTTAGTCTGCTCAGGAGCATCAATCTCAGGCGTATCCTGCATCTGTTCCTTCAAATGCTCCTGTACCACTTCCTTAAACTTTTCTCCAATCTCAGTGTTAAACATTTTCTGCATCTGATCAGCGCGTTCAATCTTGTGGTTTTTTCCATCATACTGATACACATGGTCAGACAGTCTTTCCTCTGGTTGCACCTGGGTAGCATTTACTTCCTGAACCATAGCCTCCAGCTCCTGATAAGTCATATTCCCACCCATAGGAACAATCAGACACTCGTGGATTGATGATGGCAAAATATAATAATCTCCACCAACCTTCTCAGCAATCATCTCCTGCACCTCTGGGTTGACCAAAGCAGCCGCACCATTAATCTTGCTCTCATTACTTAAACAATAAATATCTGGACCATCATTACTTGGCATCATATCCCCAAGCATCTCTCTAGCCTGTTCCTCACCAACGCCGAATTCCTCAGCAAAATCAGGCAACATAGTCTCCATCATAATATCTGCAAGTGGCTTAAATACTGGCTTATTTTTATCTGTCATATTGGTAATAGCCTGATTATGAAGTTCATCAACACTTACCCCATATCGTTCCATCAAATCATTAGTAATCAGTAGAGATGCGACACCCTCATTATTCTGTGAAACCACCACATGATAACTTACTGCCAAATCAGAAAGCTGTGTTGTAGGTGCATTGGCAAGTCTCTCTGCATTACTTTCCATATTTACCAAACGACAAGTAATATTGTCCTTTATAGCTTCATAAGAAGTAAATGTCTCATAATTAACCCCAAAATCCGGATGCATATTCTCCATATAATTGTTGGCAATCTTCTCAACAATCTCATCCAAATCAAAACCATTCTGATACATCTCAAAAGAACGATTCAGATATACCACTGGGGCAATGTTGCTACCCTCCTGGAGAATTCTAAGACCATCCAGCACAGTGTCATTGTTCTTTACCATACGCTCAATAGAAACATTGCTTGTCTTATACTCCTCTGGGAAATAATCTAAAACATGCTCCATAATGTGACTCTTAAACTCTTCATAATTCATTAAGTTGCTCATTAAACTAATACCTCACTTTCAATTACTTATTTTTCTTCTTGTTGCTCAGATTGGATCTAGCCTGTGTGTACGCCATATAACGCTTCGCTGTTGCTCTACTATTCTTAATCTCCAGCTCATAATTCTTCATCCAATCATTTCTGTTTTCCTTGTTCTTCGCCATTCTTGTAATCCTCCAATTCAATATAAAAATTTTGTGTACGTGTTTCGTAGGTGTACGGTTTCTGCTTAATAAGTCGCACCGTACTTTTTATGATTTGTACCAATGTCATGCCATTCTTATGGTAAAAACCACACAAGCCTATCACTCCGATAAAAAGCATCATCATTGTCTCTAACCTTATGATAAATACAATTAATCTGATCAATAACATTGGCATAGCTTATCCTACGATTTTCCCCAACTCGAATGGTTCCAGGAGTCAGGCACATTTCAATCAGATTTTTTAACATGCACGCATAAATAGCCTCTGTCTCATCATCTTTTTTCAAGAAGAATCCATAACTAATAACTCATCCTGTGTGGAAAAGTTAATATCCTCAAACAGATACATCCTGTCAAACTGGTGAATCTTCTTTTTCACTCCGTCTTTGTTTGTTGGACTCTCCAGTTCAAAGATACCGTTTTCTGATATTCGATAGATTGGTATCGTATCCTGGATACACAATGGAACTTTGTAAATGTGTTGCGTCTGTGGAGTCAGTGAGTCATTTCTGAATAATTTTAGCATTTGTTCTAACCTCCTGATCTTGTTTTAGATATGAAAAAAAGAACTACCGAAGTAATTCTTTTTTCATTTTTTGTATATGAATTTGTCCAATAGCTAAATTTCAATGTTTCCGAATAGAATGATAGAGAAACACCATTCCAGCCCCCAATAATAAAACAGCTATTATTAAAATGCAAACCAAAGGGAACCGTAAAATATAATCTGACGAATTTGTAAAACACTCATTATAATTTCTAAATTCAAATGCTTGATACCATTTTGCAAATAACGGCATCAAGAAAGCAAATATCACACCTATCATGATACACGTTATGGAGATACACCTTTCAATAATACTACCATTACTATTTTTCCTATCCATATTGTGATTATTTGTGTCCTGATCGTTATCGGTATCAACCTCGTCCTTCATAAGATAATCCAACGAACAGTCAAAATATCTTCCTAATTTGACCATATTTTCCATATCAGGAATCGTCCCCATTTCCCACTTGGAAACAGCCTGTCTGGAAACATTCAGTTTTTCTGCTAGCCGCTCCTGTGATAATCCGTTCTGTTTTCTTAATTTCTGTAATTTTTCAGCAAATGTCATAACTTACATCCCCTTTCTGTTTTTCAGTGTAATTACAGTATATCTTTATCTCCCAATTTATCTACCATCTGTACCTTGCAAATCCGCAATTCAAGGTTACATTCCGGAAAATACTGCCGATTTATGCACTTCTGCTATAAATCAGATCATGATAGGTACATCCACGACATTGCAGTCACCTCTGTTTTGATTTTATACCCTTTTATAAATAATAGGAGCATCATATCCAAATGTACGTTTTCCATTCACTTCCATACTCTCCGATACCTCCAAACATGTATCAGAAAATTTCTCCCACAACCGAAATATCATTACCGGCGAAAACCGGCTCACACTGCCCCCTTCCCATACTCCATCCTTTTCATGATACAAAGCCGGAGTAAATTTTTCTGACTTTTTCAATGCACTATATTTCACATTTTTCATTGTTTTGTAGGAAAATGTATTCTTATCCTCTCCTTCCGGAATTTCATAGGAAGAAAGCATAATCCCATCATCCTGCTCTGTCAACAAAAACAAATGTGGCGAAGAATGACGTTTTCCTTGGCTTTGATAATAACTTTCTTCCACAATGAATATGCCAGAAAAATCTGCCGGCAGATCCTGTATTTTATTGTTACACGGCGTATTAACATGCTCCGCATATGGATATATCTCTCCTGCTTCCTTCATTTTTTGAAATTGTTCCTGATTATCAAAGTGACCTGTCATCATTTTAATAAACTGCTCAAATTTAGATATATTTTCTGTATGACTCATATAATTCTCCTCTCTCGACGATATTTTCTCTCATTATACACCCATCCATATGATAAAAAAAGAATGTTATCTTTCAATTTCTTTAACATGATTCCGCTTTTCTGCCTACAAGTTCTCCAGTTCTTTCCTTATATTATTCACAACAAGAGAAAGCTCCTGACTAGCTGACTCTTCTTCATGACAGATACTCCCAGCCAAATCCTTCGCTTTACACATATCTTTCATGCTGGCATTGCAATATTTATTTATAAGTCTGGGTGTTCCATCGGCAGCGTTGAGTATTGCTTCAATAGCTGCATCTTCAAAGATGGTCTGATTGCAGCCGGCACCTTTTAATTTTTCCAGTATATATGTTTTGCCTTCATCTTTTGTAAGACCTTCTAGTCTTTTGATCATGTGCCAAATCTCCTTTCTTGTATCTGAGATATTCAGAAATCCTATTTTCATCACCTCCAGATTTGCATATTTTATAAAATAAAAAATGGGAACAAATCTTAACCATTTTAATAATTAAGACTTATTCCCAAATTTTGCTTTCTTTTATCGCAAAACAAGGGAAAGCATTGTGTAATACTTTCCCTTGCTGATAGTATGCATGTCAGATAAATACTTTAACGGTAATATCCTTAAATCTGTTGGCTTTCGTGTACTCATCACGCTGTGCCATAAAGGCTTTCACATCATCACGAGTAACCGTTATATCGCAACAGTGAACATACTGCTTCTTATTTACTCTTGTCAGCTATAGCTGCCTGTGCTGCTGCCAAACGTGCGATAGGCACACGGAATGGTGAGCATGACACATAGTCAAGACCAATCTTGTGGCAGAATTCAACTGATGAAGGATCTCCACCGTGCTCACCACAGATACCGCAGTGAAGTGATGGACGAACTTTCTTTCCTTTTTCAACAGCCATTTCCATAAGCTGACCAACACCTGTCTGGTCAAGTTTTGCAAATGGATCGCTCTCGAAGATCTTAGCATCATAGTAAGCATCAAGGAACTTACCTGCATCATCACGAGAGAAACCAAATGTCATCTGTGTTAAATCGTTTGTACCGAAGCAGAAGAATTCAGCTTCTTTAGCGATTTCGTCAGCTGTAAGAGCTGCTCTAGGAATCTCAATCATTGTACCAACTTCGTACTTCATCTCAATGCCTGCTGCTGCGATTTCAGCATCTGCTGTTTCAACAACAACTTTCTTGACATACTTAAGCTCTTTGACTTCTCCAACAAGTGGAATCATGATTTCCGGCTCAACTGTCCAATCAGGATGTTTCTTCTTTACATTGATTGCTGCACGAATAACTGCTGCTGTCTGCATCTTAGCAATTTCAGGATATGTTACTGCAAGACGGCATCCACGATGTCCCATCATAGGATTGAACTCGTGAAGTGAATCAATGATAGCTTTGATTTCTTCTACACTCTTATTCTTAGCTTTTGCTAACTTCTCGATGTCAGCTTCCTCTGTAGGAACGAACTCATGAAGTGGTGGGTCTAAGAAACGGATTGTAACAGGATTTCCTTCAAGTGCCTCATAAAGAGCCTCGAAGTCACCCTGCTGGTAAGGAAGAATCTTAGCAAGTGCTTCTTCTCTCTCTTCTACTGTATCAGAGCAAATCATCTCACGGAATGCAGCAATTCTGTCTTCCTCGAAGAACATATGCTCTGTACGGCAAAGACCGATACCCTCTGCACCAAGCTCACGAGCCTTCTTAGCATCTGCAGGTGTATCAGCGTTTGTACGAACCTTAAGTGTTCTGTACTTGTCAGCCCAAGCCATAACACGTCCGAACTCACCGGCGATTGTTGCATCTACAGTTGGAATAAGACCATCATAGATGTTACCTGTTGTACCATCGATAGAAATCTCAGAACCTTCTGTGTATGTCTTTCCTGCTAATTCAAATTTCTTGTTCTCTTCGTCCATAACGATATCGCCACATCCTGATACACAGCATGTACCCATACCACGAGCAACTACGGCTGCGTGAGATGTCATACCACCACGAACTGTGAGGATACCCTGTGCACTCTTCATACCTGTGATATCTTCTGGAGATGTCTCAAGACGAACAAGTACAACCTTCTCTCCACGCTCAGCCCATTCTACAGCGTCTTCTGCTGTAAATACGACTTTACCGCAAGCAGCTCCTGGAGAAGCACCAAGTCCTTTTCCGATTGGAGTAGCTTTCTTTAACTCAGCAGCATCAAACTGTGGGTGAAGAAGTGTGTCAAGGTTACGAGGATCGATCATAGCTACTGCTTCTTCTTCTGTCTTATGTCCTTCATCAACAAGGTCACAAGCAATCTTTAATGCAGCAGGAGCTGTTCTCTTACCGTTACGGCACTGAAGCATGTAAAGTTTTTTGTTTTCTACTGTGAACTCCATATCCTGCATGTCATGGTAGTGATTTTCAAGAGTATCACAAACCTTAACGAACTCAGCATATGCCTCTGGGAATTCCTGCTCCATCTGAGCGATTGGCATTGGTGTACGAACACCGGCAACTACGTCCTCGCCCTGTGCGTTAATAAGGAACTCACCCATAAGTTTGTTCTCACCTGTTGCAGGGTCACGAGTAAATGCAACACCTGTACCAGATTCATTGTTTAAGTTACCGAATACCATAGGCATTACGTTAACAGCTGTTCCCCATGAGTAAGGGATGTCGTTGTCACGACGATATACGTTTGCACGAGGGTTGTCCCATGAACGGAATACAGCCTCTACAGCAAGTTTCATCTGCTCTACAGGGTCAGATGGGAAATCTGTTCCTAACTGATTTTTGTACTCAGCCTTGAACTGCTCTGCAAGAGTCTTAAGATCCTGTGCTGTAAGATCTACGTCATACTGAACACCTTTCTCTTCTTTCATCTTGTCGATGAGCTGCTCGAAATATTTCTTACCAACTTCCATAACTACGTCTGAGAACATCTGGATGAAACGTCTGTATGAGTCATATACGAAACGCTCGAATGTTGGATCTGGGTTTCCTTTGATCATTGTCTCTACAACATCGTCATTCAAACCGAGGTTAAGGATAGTATCCATCATACCAGGCATTGAAGCACGAGCACCTGAACGAACTGAAACTAATAATGGGTTCTTAGAATCTCCGAATTTCTTTCCGTTGATTTCTTCCATCTTCTTAACGCCATCCATGATCTGAGCCATGATTTCATCGTTAATCTGACGACCATCTTCATAGTACTGTGTACAAGCTTCTGTAGTTACTGTAAATCCCTGTGGTACAGGAAGACCAATCTTAGTCATCTCTGCAAGGTTAGCACCCTTACCACCAAGTAAGTTACGCATGGTCATGTCGCCTTCGTCGAACATATATACCCATTTGTTTGCCATTGTAAAGTTACCTCCTAAATATGAATAAATAATTGACTGCGATAAAATCGCATTGCAACCGCCGTCATTCCGAATGAAATTCCGGCATCACACTGACCTCATGTCAGATATTCTGTATCGTATCTCCTGTAAAACATAAACTTGTACATATCATATATTCTGAACTGTACTAATATCAAACAATAATAATACGACATTCTCCGCTCCGCATGAAGCCGCTACCCATAGTATAACATATAAAACCAAAATGTAAAAATCTTTTTTTTAAAAAACACAAAAACATTTTATTTCTGCCAGTATAATATAGCAATGACTTTCGGTTAAATAATATAGATAAATTTCCAACCTGCTGCAATTCCAATAGCACACATCAACTGTTTTTTACACAAATTTAAAAGTGCAAATTCTTATATATCCTTTTAATCTTAATTTTAATTCAAATTTTTTATGCGGAATTTTATCCGTATCTACAGTAATGTTGTACTTTTTAAAATCAGTCTTTCTTCCAAACGCTGCCCACGGCATCTTTTTGTCCGTTCTAAATGCCGCCTGACCTATTTCACTGTGCATGTCTTTTATTTTTGTCTGACCTTTTACAAACTTTCCAATCACATTGTCATCTGCCAACACTTCAACCACACCACCGTCATCTATTGAAGCAAGAATTTCAAGTGTAATCTCTTTCATATCCGTACCGTCATTTCTTAAGAATACAGCTTCTTTCAAAAGTACATCTCTATAGGAAACGTCACATTCAGTTTCATTATCCTGCGTGCAGACCGCATCAAAACCATTTATGCCCTCATGCAGATAAACATTTTTATAGCTATCGTAATGGTCTGCTTTTATTGTCTGCCATGCTTCCCTTGCACCTCTTGATATACCTTTTATGTTCACTGTCCGACTCAGATAAATGTCCCTGCTTGATGAACCGGCTTGAATAATATAGTCCCCATCTTCAAGAATGCATCTTTCTTCAACAACATCATAATATTTCAAATCTTTTATTTTTATCTGTAATACAATATCTCTTTTTTCTCCCGGTCTAAGGTTTTTCACTCTTTCAAATGCTTCAAGCTTCTTTATGGCACGCACAACCTTTGACTCTTTCTTTGTCACATAAACCTGAACAACCTCATCCGTCACATATTCACCTGTATTTTCAATACTCACGCATACCTCGATTTTCGTATAGTCCTTAATTGCTGCTCTCATATCAAGATATTTAATCTCAGAATATGTTTTCCCATATCCAAACGGATAAAGCACCTCTCCGTCATAGTAAGCATAAGTCCTCGGATGTGCAATTATATCATAATCTTCTTTTGGCGGAAGTTTATCAATATCCTTATACCACGTTGTACTAAGTCTTCCTGCAGGACTGACTTTTCCAAAAAGAGTATCTGCAATAGCTGTTCCAAGTTCCATACATCCTGATGCCGATAATATCATTGCTTTTACATGCTCTTTTGCCCATGATATATCAAACGCTACATTTGAAACCAAAACAACAATTACATTTTCATTCGCTTCATATACCGCTTCAAGAAGTTTCTGCTGATATATCGGAAAAGCTATGTCATCCCGGTCAACATCCTCTTTACATGTAACCATAGGGTCTCCGCCAATAAAAAGAATAGGATATTTGACTTTCTTTGCAAGTTCTGCTGCCGCCTCAATTCCATCTGCAACAATTTCAAATTGCAAATTGCTTACCTTTGCCGTTTCAGAAATATCCCTGCCCTCATTACCGGAACTGCTGTCTTTACTTCTATCTTCCGTTTTCTCAGCACCTGATTTTTCAAAAGCACTCTCGACTTTTAATACACCATTTTTATCTATATAAAAGCTTTCATCATTCCAGCTTGTCACCTTGCCCGAAAACGTTTTATCAAAAATTATTTCTTTATTTTCACTGTCTTTTATTTTAAATGCTTCTTTTACAAACCATCCAAAAGCCCTGTCTTTACAGGCACAAATATCTCCGCTTTCGCCACCTTCAATATCGTCCCTTACAGACAAAAGTTTCCCATTGGTACTGCTTCTTATCGTAAATTGTTTCTTATCCCACTGCTCAATCTGGAATATCTCGGCATTCATGCTGTCAGTGACAATAAGTCTTTCACTCTCATCAAGTCCGAGATATTTTCCGTCTGCCTTTATCTTAAATTCACATAGACCTTTCTCAAAAGGCACATCTGCATATTTTTCAATTCCTTCCAGTCCCGTCACACAATAAGGCGGCAGTCCCGAATACCAGTCAAGCTGCCAGACATCCGCCAAAGGTCCAAGTACACATATGTCATCTTTTGCTTTTGATAAATCAAGTGGAAGAATGCCTTTATTTTCAAGCAGTACAATAGAATTCTGCCCCATTTCAAGTGCTGTTTTCTGATTTTCTTTCGTACCTACATCATTTATTGTTATATGCGAGTAAGGATTGTCCCCATATGCATCAAACAATCCAAGTCTTATCATTGTTCCAAAGCGGTTTCTTATTGCCTCATCAATATCTTTAATATCGATAAGCCCAAGTTCATATGCCTCTCTAACTGCCGCTTCGACTTTAGCCGTATTATCAGAAAAACTGTCTATTCCCGCTTTTAGTCCTGCCGCTACCGTCTGCGCATCCGTACCAAAATATTCATGCTGATTTACGGTCTGGAACACATCTCCGCCGTCTGTTACAACATGGTGCAAACCCCATTTATTTTTCGCATAATTTTTTATGTCAGGCATCAGCATACACGGAACTCCGTTTATCTCATTGTATGCTGTCATAATTGCTTCAGCTCCATGTTCCATAATAATTCGTCTAAACGGTTCATGATAATACTCACGCTTATTTCTAGGGTCAACACCGGAAGACACAAATGTACGGTCCTCTTCCACATTATTGGCATAGAAATGTTTTAATGTTGCCGCACACATAAGATAGAAATCATCATCACCCTGCATGCCCTCAACATACGCTCCTGCAAGCTCACCCGTGAGATAAGCATCCTCTCCGTATGCCTCCTCGTTTCTTCCCCATCTGGGATCTCTTTCCATATCCACCGTAGGTGCCCAGACAGAAAGACAGCCGCTTCTGCCCTCCGCAAACAGACCTCTTGTTTCCGTTCCCGTAACTTTTCCTGCCTTTTTAATAAGTTCTCTGTCCCACGACCTGCTCATTCCTATAGGGTTTGGAAAAATTGTTGTATAATCTGGCCCGCTCAAATCCCAGCTCTGGTCGTGTCTTGCCTGAACTCCGTGTGCTCCTTCCCCTCCTATATTAAATGCCTTTATTCCCAATCTTTCTATATCCGGATTTGCATTGCTCATACAGCTTATTTTTTCATCGAGTGTAAGATTTTCAATTAAAAAATCAAGTCTTTTCTCAATATCAAGTTCAGAATCCCATAACGGATTTATTGTTCTTTTATCTGTCATAATTTCCTCATTTCTATAACTGTTTAATATGATGCAAGGGTCAAAATACCTTTTTGCCCCAACATCTTAATATACAAATATATACCATAATTTCTTATAAATTTTTACCCAAAATTTCGCCAAAAAATACACTATTTATTTTTGACATTTAAAATATAAAACAAAAAGCCTCTTTAAGACAAACTATTATAAGTCAATCTTAAAGAGACTTTTACTATTATTTAAATTTTTAATTTCAATTCCGTTTATGATATTTTGTAAACTTCTTACTATTATTATGATGTTATGGTCAAGCCGCCAAATAGCAATTTGTTTGTAAACATACATTACTATTTGTTTTTGACCCTTACATCATATTTGTCAGTCTACAACCTTTATAGAATCGATAACCGGCTGATTTTCCTTTTCAACAGTACCGTTTGTATCTGTAACCGGTGTATCTTTACAAATCTTATCTACAATATCCATTCCGCTTGTGACCGTTCCGAAACCTGCATACTGTCCGTCAAGATATGTGCTGTCTGACTGCACAATGAAAAACTGTGAACTTGCACTGTCATTTTCAGATGAACGAGCCATTGAAATAGTTCCTCTGACATGCGAAATATTGTTCTCAACGCCATTTTCACTAAATTCGCCCTTTATTGTTTCATCCGAACCACCTGTTCCATCACCATTTGGGTCACCGCCCTGAATCATAAATCCATCTATGATACGATGAAATGTAAGTCCGTCATAAAACCCCTGCTTAGCAAGCTTTACAAAGTTTGTAACTGAAATAGGTGCTGTATCAGCATCAAGCTCCACCTTTATATTTCCATAGTCTTTAACTTTTATAACCACATGATGCTTACCTGAAAGCTGGTTTGTATCATCTGATGACAAATCACTTGTTTCTGCATCCTGTCCGGAATTGTCTGTACTCTCAGGAGCAACAGTTTCTTCCTGTTTTGCGCTTTTTGAAGATGTATCATCCTTTTTAGAACCACATCCTACAAGCATGCATAATACAAGTGCCATAACTGCTATAATACTAAAATAACGTTTCATGTTTCCTCTTTCCTGCATATATTATGATTTATCACTGAAACTTATTCTGAAATCCCGGCTGCCGTCACACTGCTTTTAAAAGAATTGTTTCCATTTGATGTTGAAATATTTGTCTTGACAAAATTTGCAACACCAAGCGCAATAACAACAATCGTAAGACCTACCATAACTCTGCGTAACATTGTTTTTTCCATAAATATGTACCTCCCGTTTCTTTTTTCCCTTTATACGTTAACAATATGTAGAATGAATGCAATTTAAACATCAAATTTACACTCGCAATATAATCATACCATACGCTTAACATTTTTGCAATATTTTTAATATATTGTAAGATTTTTGTAAGAAAGTCATATTTATGTCAAAAAATCCCTGTTTTTGGCGCATTGCCCACTTTGAATCAACATCTTATTTTTCTAATTTTTTACTTAAATTGTAATATTTTACATTGTTTTTGTAATAATTTACATCAATCTATTTAATTTCCGTGCAATTCTAATATAATGTGTCCTCTAGGTCTATACAAAAAACAGGCAGCCACACATTCTAATGCAGCTGCCCACGTTTTTATTTATATTTTCCTGCAATATCAATTCTTGTAAGTGCCTTTTTAAGTGCAAGCTCTGCACGAAGCATATCAACAGCAGGTTCTCCGCTTTTAATACGGCGTTCTGCCCTTATCTTTGCTTCATTTGCTCTGTTTACATCTATCTCATCAGGCCATTCACATGATTCAGCAAGAATTGTCACTTTGTCTTTTGTTATCTTTACAAATCCATCATGAAGTGCCGCTTCCTTGTCACCGTCATTATTCTTTATGCGAAGTAGACCCGGTTCAAGAATAGCAGTCAGCGGAATGTGACCGGCAAGTACACCTATCTCACCTTCCGTTGTCTTCATTTCTACCATATCTATGTCTCCATCAAAGAAAACCCTGGTAGGTGATATTATCTGAAGATTGAACTTCTTTTCAACCATGCTCCACCTCCACTTTATACAAATCCTGAATTGTCATTTTTATTTTGAATTCATTCTTTCAACAACTTCGTCTATTGTTCCCGCATTGAGGAAAAGATTTTCAGGTATGTCATCATGTTTTCCTTCAAGAATTTCCTGGAAACCTCTAATAGTTTCTGCAACAGGTACATATTTACCAGGAAGTCCCGTAAACTGTTCTGCTACATGGAACGGCTGAGAAAGGAATCTCTGAATTTTTCTTGCTCTGTTTACGACAATCTTATCATCTTCTGAAAGTTCATCCATACCAAGAATTGCGATAATATCCTGCAGTTCTTTGTATTTCTGCAATATTTCCTGTACGCCACGCGCAACCTTATAGTGCTCTTCACCGACAACATGTGGGTCAAGAATACGTGATGTTGACTCAAGCGGATCTACTGCCGGGTAAATTCCAAGCTCAACGATAGAACGTGAAAGTACCGTTGTCGCATCAAGATGTGTAAATGTGTTTGCCGGAGCCGGGTCTGTAAGGTCATCGGCCGGCACATATACTGCCTGTACTGATGTGATAGAACCTTTCTTTGTAGATGTGATACGCTCCTGTAAAGCACCCATCTCCGTCTGAAGTGTAGGCTGATAACCTACGGCACTAGGCATACGTCCGAGAAGTGCTGAAACCTCGGAACCTGCCTGTGTAAAACGGAAAATATTATCAATGAACAAAAGAACGTCTTTTCCTGATCTGTCACGGAAGTTCTCTGCCATTGTAAGTCCTGTAAGCGCAACTCTCATACGAGCTCCAGGTGGCTCATTCATCTGACCGAATACCATTGTTGTCTTATCGATAACTCCGGACTCAATCATTTCATAATAAAGATCATTACCCTCTCTTGTACGCTCTCCTACACCTGTGAATACTGAGTATCCACCATGCTCCTGAGCAATATTTGTGATAAGCTCCTGTATAAGTACAGTCTTACCAACACCCGCACCACCGAAAAGACCGATTTTTCCACCTTTCTGATAAGGACACAAAAGGTCAACGACTTTTATTCCTGTTTCAAGGATTTCTGTCTGTGTTGACTGCTCCTCAAAAGCAGGTGCTTTTCTGTGAATTGGATCATATTCAACACCTTCCGGTGCCGGTTTTTCATCTATAGGATTGCCAAGTACATTGAACATTCGTCCAAGTGTCTTTTCACCGACCGGAACTGATATAGGACCACCTGTAGCAATAGCTTCCATTCCTCGTACCAACCCGTCTGTCGGACCCATGGCAATACAGCGGACAGTATCATCACCAAGATGCTGTGCTACTTCTACCACAAGTTCTTCTCCGTCTTTGAGTGGAACTTTGATAGCGTCATTGATTTCAGGAAGTTTTCCCTCTGAAAATCTGACATCGAGAACGGCACCGATGATCTGTGTAAGTTTACCTGTATTTAATTCTGCCATCTCTTTTTCCCTTCTTAAGATTTTTTATTTTTATTAAGATATTGCTGATGCACCCGCAATAATCTCCGTAAGCTCCTGAGTGATAGATGCCTGTCTTGCTCTGTTATATTTAAGTGACAGGTCACTTATCATCTCCTCCGCATTACTTGTTGCCGAATCCATCGCCTGCATACGTGCACCGTTTTCACTGGCATGCGCCTCCACAAGTCCTCCATATATAAGACTGTTTATATACTTTGGAATTATGGCATCAAGTGCCTCCTCAGGCTCCGGCTCATAATTCATAAGCGTAAGCTTGTCTAACGGATTCTGGTCTTCCTCCTGCTCTGATACAATATCATCCGCATCAATAGGAAGAAGTTTCATAAATGTCGGAATCTGGACAACAGTATTTTTAAAGATTGTGTAAGCTATATAAATCTCGCCAATTTCACCTTTGACAAATTTACTAAGCACATCTTTCCCAATACCTGTCGCATCACTGTAAAGAGGCTCGTTCATCGCTTCCGAATAATCACCTGCTATCTCATATCCCTGACGCATAAGTGAATCTCTTCCCTTTGTTCCGACTGCATATATAATTGTATCTTCTTTTTTAAAGCGTTCATCATGTGTCACAAGTTTTACGACATTTGAATTGTAACCGCCCGCAAGTCCTCTGTTTGATGTAATGACTATAACAGCCTTTTTATCAGACTCGCTCTTTTTAAGAAACGGATGTGACAATCCTCCTGACCTTGCAATCATATCGGCAACTGTCTCATACATAGTATCAAAATAAGGTTTTGACAATTCTGCTCCGACTTTCGCCTTTTGCAATTTTACAGATGATACAAGCTTCATTGCTTTTGTAATCTGCCCTGTACTCTGGACACTTTCCTTACGCCTTTTTATATCTCTCATCGAGGCCATATCATCACACCTCTCTATCTGTTCTTAACGAACTCTGCCTTGAATTTCTCAATTGCCTGAACAAACTTGTCTTCCATTTCTTTTGAAAGTTCACCTGTCTCTTTAATCATATCCGGTACTTCAGGATATTTCTCATCAATGAACTGTAAAAGACCTTTTTCAAAGTCAGCAATATCTTCAAGTTCAATATCTATAAGATATTTATGTGTTGCCGCATAAATACTGATAAATTCATGTTCAACAGACATAGGATTGTAGTTATCCTGCTTTAATACCTCACGAATTCTCTCTCCCTGTGCAAGCTGTGCTTTTGTCTCAGGGTCAAGGTCTGAACTAAACTGTGAGAATGCCGCAAGCTCACGGTACTGAGCAAGTTCAATACGGATTGAACCCGAAATCTTCTTCATAGCTTTTATCTGTGCAGCTCCACCAACTCGTGAAACTGAAAGACCGGCATTTACGGCAGGACGGAAACCTGAGTTAAACATCTCTGTCTCAAGATAAATCTGTCCGTCTGTTATTGAGATAACATTTGTAGGGATATATGCTGATACATCTCCTGCCTGTGTCTCAATGATAGGAAGTGCAGTAAGTGAACCTCCTCCAAGCTTATCCGAAAGACGCGCTGCTCTCTCAAGAAGTCTTGAATGAAGATAGAATACATCTCCAGGATAAGCCTCTCGTCCTGGCGGACGCTTTAAGAGCAATGCAAGTGTTCGATATGCTGCTGCATGCTTTGTAAGGTCATCATATATTACAAGTACGTCCTCACCATTCTCCATCCATTCTTCGCCGATAGCACATCCTGAATATGGTGCAATATACTGTAACGGTGCAAGCTCGCTGGCTGTTGATGCAACTACTGTTGTATAGTCCATCGCACCGAACTCTTCAAGTTTATTTACAAGTGCTGCAACTGTTGACGCTTTCTGACCTATTGCAACGTAAATACACTTAACACCCTGTCCTTTCTGATTGATTATTGTATCAATGGCAATCGCTGTTTTACCTGTCTGACGGTCACCAATGATAAGCTCACGCTGTCCTCTTCCGATAGGAACCATCGAATCAATCGCCTTGATACCTGTCTGAAGTGGTGTATCTACCGATTTTCTTGAGATAACACCTGATGCTACTCTCTCAATCGGTCTTGTCTTTGTTGTCTTTATCGGACCTTTGCCATCTATAGGCTGTCCGAGAGAATTTACTACACGTCCAAGCATCTCATCACCAACCGGCACCTCAACAACTCGTCCTGTAGTTTTTACTATATCGCCCTCATTGATATTTTTATGGTCACCCAAGAGTACTGCTCCGACATTGTCTTCCTCAAGGTTCAAAACCATGCCGTAAATTTCATTAGGAAATTCCAGCAATTCGCCTTCCATAGCCTTTGCAAGACCATGAATACGCGTAATACCATCGGCAACCTGTATAACAGTACCCGTATCTGCAACTTCAAATTTGGTACTGTACTGTTTAATCTGTTCTTTGATAACTGAACTGATTTCTTCAGGTTTCAAATTCATGATACTCTCGCACCTTCTTTCGATTTAATTTAGTTTGACAAACGAACCTTTGACAAATCTCTTGCCATAGTTTCAAGTTTTGTCTTTACGCTGCTGTCCACGATTCTGTCACCGATTCTGATAACCATACCGCCTATCAGTGACTTATCTACACTATACTTCGCAATAATTTTCTTATAGGCTGTAGTCGTAAGCAGCTTATCTTCAACCGCCTTTTTCTGTGCTTCACTAAGCTCTATAGCGGATGTAATTTCAGCAGTTCCTATTTTTTCTGCCTCATGCACTCTGTCAACAAAATAGTTTAAAATTTCCTCTATTTTTGAAAATCTTCCCTTTTCCACAATAACTGTGAGAAATCCAACCATATCGTCAGAAACCTTTCCCTTGAAAGCACTTTCTATCATGGTCTTTTTCTCTTCAATCGGAATTCTTGGATATCCTATAATGTTGATATACTCTTCATTTTCTTTGAGCACATCAAGCACAGCTTCCACTTCTTTGAGATGGCTCTCGAGCTTATTTTCCTCAGCCGCTACCTCAAAAAGCGCATCGCCGTAAGTTTTAGATATCAGCTTAGCCATGTCTCTTCACCCATCTCTTCCAATGTATCTGTGATAAGCTGTGACTGTTTTTCCTCATCCAAAGAAGATGCCACAATCTTTTCAGCCATAACTGTTGCAACAGATATCATTTCTTTCTTAACATCATCTTTAACTTTAGATTTTTCAAGTTCTATATCATGATTTGCTCTGTCAACAATTCTTGCAGCCTCTGCTTTAGCCTCATCCACTATCTCGTTTTCTCTCTTGACAGCGTTCTTCCTTGTCTGGCTCAAAATCTGTTCTGCTTCCTTATCGACAGCTTTAAGTTTTTCATCATATTCTGCCTTAAATTCAATGGCATCCTTTTTTTCCTTTGCTGCTTCTTCAAGCTGTTCTTTTATATATGCCTGTCTCTTCTGTAAAAGATCCCTTGCCGGATTGAAAAGAAGATACGACAAAAGCAAAAACATTGCGAACATTGCAAGTATTGTGATAGCTGAATCCACAAGAAGCTGTGGATCAAGACCAAATATATAATCTCCAAGTCCGTCACCTGCTAAAGCAACTTTTACCAAACCGTTCACTTTACAGCCTCCTTTCTATTTTAAATATTTTTTAAATAGAGCATTATTTAAGTTTGCCATAAAGAGGGTTAGCAAATAAGAGAATAAGGGCAACTACGAGTCCGTAAAGACCTGTTGTCTCTGCTACCGCCTGTCCTAAAAGCATTGTTGACATGATGTCACCTTTTGCACCCGGATTACGTCCTACTGCTGATGCACCGTAACCTGCTGCGATACCCTGGCCTACACCAGGTCCAATACCTGCGATAACTGCAAGACCTGCACCAATTGCAGAGCCCATCAAAACTAAACCTTCGTTTGTAATATTCATTGTTCTTCCTCCTCAAAATAAATATAATAATTGTTATGCGTCTTCTCCAATCGCATCTGCGACAAAGCACATAGTCAGCATACAGAATACATATGTCTGAATGCATCCCGAGAATACATCAAGATATACATGCAATGCTGCCGGCCATACCAAAGTAAGCACTTTTGGCAACAAACCATAGATAAGTCCCATCATTACGGTACCTGACAAGATGTTTCCGAAAAGTCGAAGAGACATCGATACCGGTGTTGAAAACTCACTGATAAGATTCATTGGGAAAAATAAGAAAATCGGTTCAAACAATCCTTTTATCTTGCCCATCTTCTGGTACTTGAATCCATTGTACTGAATCATCACCCATGTAATAACGGCGAGCGGAAATGTCACACCAAAATCCGCAGTCGGCGGTCTTAAACCTAATAATCCTGATAAGTTACATGTAAGTATGAACAAAAACAATGCACTTACATAATTTCTGAACTTAACAGCATTTTTAGCTCCCATAGAGCTTGCAACCATACCGTCAAGTTTCTCAACTATCAGTTCAACCACATTCAAAAACGGACCGGGCGCTTCCTTGGGATCTGCTTTCTTAATCGCACGGTTTGCAAATAAGGCAAAAATAAGCAGAAATACCATGACTATTATCATTGATATATGTGTCGTTGTAAGGTAGACTTCATGTCCGAGAAACATAAACTTCTTGTCGGTATATCCTCTGATGAAAAAGTCTACTTCACCGCCTGCAAGCAAAGCCTTACTGTTCAGCCATGACATATTTAAGATGTCACTTCCCACATTCTCATCCTCCTTCTTTATTTTTTATGACTATTGTAGTCATTGCAACTATAGTCATGAAAATATATTTTAATAAATATACTCTCATCACCATAGTTTTTCAGTATAATAATCAACAATCATCCTAACATAGACTTTTTCTGTAAAAATTTATGCACATACGGCTGAATGTAAGCTGTCATCTTAACTCCCATCAAACCTAAGACAACACCAATTGGGTGAATATATCCGTACCATATCATAGAAAGCGTAAGAACTGCCGCCATTATAAATGTTCTCTGAAATGCCGATTTTAATGTATGTTTTCTCGCATTTTCCGGGTCCATGTCAAGCGCAATGTCAAGATGTTTGTACATATGAAAAATAATGCCTGCTGCCGATAACACTCCAACAATGACACCACAAATAACCGCCGGTTTATTTGTGGCTGCTAAAGTAAGTATAACCAAAACCGGCATTGACCATATGAATAATCCTATAATCATTTCTTTTAAAATAATTTTTGCTTTCTTCATACCTTCTTCTACCCTTTTTCCTTATCTGTTTACATGTTCCGGATACCTTTTTTTCTTTTTCTCCATAACATCTGAAAAATCTTCATCAGGATGTGTTTTTTTATAATTCTTCAAATCTTCTATATACTGCTGTTTTTCACGCTCTTTTTTCATATCTGATGCATAAAACGATTTTGTGACCATATAGACACTCCTAAAACCTGAACCTATACCGAGCAAAACCAAAAGTGGAAATAAAATGTCTATTCCTGTAATTCTGTTCAGCCACACGCCCAAAGCCCCACATAAAAAAATCGGAACCATCATAACTATTCCAAGCTGTGTGACCATCATCATGCTTTTTAAGACCTTTCTGTTATCCTCTTTCAAAGCCGTCCTCCATACCTATATAATATATCCCTCATATCATTTTCACATACCACTATTATTATAAGTGATTAACCTCCAAAAGTCTACACAAAAAAACACCGACAATGCATGGCATACACCACAACATTATCAGTGTTTTTTTATCATATATTTTCAGCGTCCTCTATAATCTTTGTATAATTTACAAATTTGCCGGAATATATCACCTGCAATAACGCATCAGCACTTCTAAGTGCCTGTGCTATAACAGAGTTGTCAAGTCTCTTTTCGTCCATAACATCTGCAAACTCATCCATATCAACAACTTTCACAAAACCATCAGGGTAAACTAAAACATCTATCAGAAGGTCATTAAATACATATTTTAAACTTCCCTCTTCATGAACCGTTTCAATAATATCACAGTACCAGTAAACAAGGTTATCCTCTGCGTCATACACCTTGCTGACCTTTATGCCTTTATCGAGAAAATACGCAGACACACCTCTGGCAATATCCTTTCTCGGCTTTAAAACATTCCATTTTGTAAGAATCATTTTGTCATCTGCTGACAAAACAATATCATCTTTAAGTTCCTTTATTTCATCCGGGATATATCTTCTGCGGAAAAGCTGTATCTTATTCATATTCTCCCCCTGTATGATTAAATTTGTATAAAGTTAATTATAATATCCGCAGACAATGTTGTAAAGTAAAAAATCGCTACTCTCCAAATTCCATCATGACTATATGATAAAGAATATCAACAACTTTTTCCTCACCAAATTTAGATACATCAAGCATTACATGTTTCAGATGTCTGTCACTTCTGTTTACGCCTGTTACATATTTATAGTAATTGTGACGCTGTCTGTCAATCCTTTTTATAAGATGTTCTGCCTCTACACCGGAAAGTGAATATGCTTTTTTAAGGTGCTCTATTCTCGCTTCATATGAGGAATATAAAAACACATTTAATGTATTCGGATGTTCTCTAAGTACATAATCAGCACATCTTCCAAAAAATATAGCCGATTCTTTTTTATTTGCTATGTCTCTTATAACCTGACTCTGTGCTTCTATCGCCTCATCCGAATAAAATTTGCTTGAAGAACCGTATCCGAATCTCCTTGTAAGTTTCTCAACTGATGAGTCTATTACTTTGTCTGCATCCGCAAATTCATCGAGATTGATTCCCGCTTTTCTTGCCGCCATATCAACCAAATCTCTGTCATACATTTCCACACCAAGTCTGCTTGCAAGCATTCTTGTTATCTCTCTCGAATTACACCCAAATTCCCTGCTTATTGTTATATTAAATTTCTTCATGCCGAGCCTTCCTTTCATTACTGTATACTTATTATTTATTGTCAATCATCAATATTTGCAAAAGCAAAAATCCTTTATCTTTCAGTCACATATTTTCCGATTTTTCTAACCGCAGATGCCTGACTTATTCCCAACTTTTTTGCAACTTCAACTGTCGTATGATATTTTTCGTATGCACGACAAATAATTCCCTTTTCATAAAGTTCCATCATATCTTTCAGACATGTGTCCTCAAGAAACAATTGTGCGGATTTTTCCGTCATTTTCTCTGGCAGATTGTAAACCTCAATAATATTTTCTTCTGCCGTTAATACCAGTCTTTCTATTGTGTATCTTATCTCTATTATATTTTCTTTCCATTCATAATTAAGCAGACAGTTTAATGCCTTTGGCGAAAAATCAATTTTTCTTCCATATTTCTTATTATAATGTTCAAGGTAATATTCAATAAAGGCCTGCAAATCCTCAGGTCTTTCATTTATTGGGAGGACCTCAACCTGATAACTTTTATAATAATAATAAAACTCATCAGTTATTTTCTGATTATCCTTTAATTCTTCAAGTGAATATTCCGACAGACCAATACAGAGTTTATCCTCCGTTTTAAGTTTTGCCACAAGCTTTTTCTGCAATTTTGGTGACAGTACTTCCACATCACCCAAAATTATTGCCCTGTAACCGATAAAGTCAAGTATTCCTCCTTTTTCACTATCTCCAAAAAGTTCAATTTCAAGATTTTCTTCAGATATAAGTTTACAATTATATTCATATACGGCACCGTCCTGCTCATAAGCCATCCGGCACAAATATCCTTTGCCGCATCCGGTTGGGCCATGTACAAATGCAGGGACATTCTGTTTTGAAAAAATCTTCAAAAGCCTTAAAGCATTCTGCACATTTCTGCTGCTGCCGATAAATGAGTTAAGCGTAAGTTCCCCTTTCGTAAGCCGCTTTATTTCATTTATGAGGTCACTGTTTTCCTTGCGCAGCTCTTCAAAATGTACTTTAAGTTCTTCCGAATTTGAAATATCCCAGGATGAGAAGCAAATAATCATATCAAGTTTTTTTTCATTGTCAAAAATAGGTATTCCCGTCACAAAAACTTCTTTATTTTGAAGATTTTTCTGAGTGGTAGTAACCTTCTTTCCGCTTTCAAGTACAAGCTGAGTTACACATGGTTTAAAAAGTTCCAAAACCGACGGATTATTAGCGTACATTCCTTTGATTTTCTCCGCATTTTCACTGTCAAATTCCTTAAAAGCATTACCTACATAAACAAATTTTCCCGTCCCGTCAGCAATCGTTACACTTGGATGAATACTTTCAAGAATCCTCCCGATATATTCATATCTTTCCTCACCCATAAGATCTCACCTCACTTTGCAGCCTGTCTTATAAATGTAAATTATAAAATTATACATTTAAAATTTTTGAGAAAAACTGTTTTGCTCTGTCTGACTTTGGATTTTTAAATACTTCTTCCGGTGTTCCATCTTCAATAACATAGCCGCCATCCATAAATATAACCCTGTTAGCTACTTCCGCAGCAAATCCCATCTCATGTGTCACGACAAGCATAGTCATTCCATCTTTTGCAAGATTTTTCATTACAGACAAAACCTCTCCTACATACTCAGGATCAAGTGCCGATGTCGGCTCGTCAAATAAAATCAAATCAGGTTCCATTGCAAGTGTTCGGACAATTGCAACACGCTGCTGCTGTCCTCCTGAAAGCTGTCCCGGATATGCATCTTTTTTAGCCAGCATACCAACCTTATCAAGTAGCTTTTCTGCTGTCTTTACCGCATCCTCTTTTTTTACTTTTTTAATCTGCACAGGTCCTTCTATTACATTTTCAAGAACCGTCTTATGAGGCCAGAGATTAAACTGCTGAAACACCATTCCGACATCTTTTCTTATCTCTCTCGCAGCCTTTTCGTTTTTCTTTTTCATCCCTGCCTTGCTCTCACCATATAAAGAATGACCGTATATCTCAATCTCTCCGTCAGTAAGATGTTCCAGATAATTAAGACATCTTAAAAAGGTACTTTTTCCTGAACCTGAAGGGCCGACAATACTTATAACCTCTCCCTCATGTATATCAAGGTCAATTTTCTTTAAAACTTCTATCTCTCCGTATTTTTTTGCCAGGCTTTTCACCGACATTACTACTTTTCCTTTTTCGCCCATAATAATTCCTCCTAATTTTTTATATGCTTCGTCTCTTATAACTCTTTTCAATCTTTTTAGATGACAATTCTATAACCAGATTTAATGCCCAGTACAAAAGTCCTACACAAATGTAAACAATAAGCGGACTAAATGTAATTCCTATAGCCTCTTTTGTCATCATTGTCATTTCTGCAACTGTTATGATTGATAAAATAGATGAATCCTTCACCGTCTGCACAAGCTGACCTGTTATAGACGGAATTATTACCACGACTGTCTGAGGTAAAAGTATTCTAAGTAATGTTTTTGTTTTTGACATTCCTATTGCATATGCTGCTTCTGACTGTCCTTTTGGCAAAGACGACAATCCACTCTCAAGTATTACTGCCACATATGCTGCTGTATAAAATCCAAGTATCAAAGCACCTGTCCAAAATGCCGGTACATCGAAACCAACCATTGGCAGACCATAATATGCAAGATATACCTGAACCATAAACGGTGTATTTCTGAATATCTTGATATAAATTTCCGCAATCGCTTTAAGTAACACCATATCTGAAATTTTCATATATGCCACGACAGCTCCGATTATTATTGCCATGATTATCGCCAAAACCGATATTTGAATTGTGACCAGAATTCCCTGAAACAAAAGAGGAAATGCAATTTCTGCCACATGTAAAAATTCTCCCATTGCTTTGCCCTCCTTTATGCCTTTCTGATTCTGCGCTGCTGAAGTTTCACAAATTCTTCAAGTATTGTACAGACAATGAAATATATAATCGCAATTGTTACATAGTATGGAATTGCCTCGCCTGTCACCTTGACAAGTCTTTCTGCTGTTCTTGTAAGTTCTACGACAGAAAGAACAGAGAGCATCGGCGACACCTTGATTACGTTTATAAACTCACTTGTGAGCTGTGGTATGACAATTCTGAATACCTGCGGCAATATTATTCTTGTCCATATTTTTGCCTTTGGCATTCCTATTGCTTCTGCCGCTTCAATCTGCCCTTTCGGTATTGCCGAAAAACCACCGCGAAGTATCTCCGCCATAAATCCGCCACTGTTTAAGCTTAAAGCAATGACACCTGATGTATATGCCGACAAATTCAACCCAAGCATAGATAACGCCTGAAAGATAATATAAATCTGTACCAAAATCGGTGTTCCACGTACAAAACTTATGTACACCGCAACTATTTTTTGAATGATACGGTTGAACAGATAATCTCCTCCCATTCTAAGCACTGTCAATATCGTACCAATACAAACGGCTACGATAATCGCTTCTACCGACACCATCATGGTATATCCAAGGCCTTTTAAGAAAAGCTCCTTGTACCCCATAACCATCCTTATTGATTCAGTCATAAAATTCCTCGTTTCTGAGCGAAATCCTGTGAGGGTGATGTCATCAATCTATCTGCCTTCGCTCCGTAGCAAATAGCCATGCCCGCATATGCCGTCTGCTGTTTTATTCTGCCGGAATGTAATCTTTATCAGGAAGTTCTACAGTCTGTCCAAACCATTTTTCCTGAAGTTTATCAAGTGTTCCGTCTTTCTTAAATTTCTTAATCTCACTGTCAATATAATCTGAAAGTTCTGTATCTGATTTTCTTACAGCCCATGAAAGCCATGTATCGGTATCACTTACCATTGCCGGATTTCCATTTCCATCCTCAACGAATTCGTAATCATCCGGATTATTTTTCACAAGTGCAGCCAATGATGCATAGTTCTGCGCCACAAGATCAAGCTTTCCGTTTTTAAGTTCCATATAAGCATCCGGGAAACCGTCATACGTCTTTAATTCTTTATAGCCTTTACCTCCATTTGAAATAAGTTTTTCATTATATGCTTTAACATCAGGCTCGTTGTAGCATGACGTCTGTGTTCCAACAACTTTTCCTTCCATATCTTCAGGAGTTTTAATATTATCGTTGCCCTTTTTCTTGATAAAAGCTGTTGTACCTTTCTGAATAGGCACTGTCATTGTGTATTTGTCAGCTCTCTCTTTTGTAATTCCAAGAGTAGCTCCTACTATGTCATATTTCTTTGCCTCAAGACCGGCGAGAATGCCCTGAAACGGTACATCCATATAATCGAGTTCTACACCAAGGTCATCACAGATTTTTTTAAATAAATCTGCATTATAACCGATAATAGTCTCACCATCTTTGTCAAGATACTCAAATGGCTCATAAGCAGCTTCCGTTGCAACAATAAGCTTTCCGTTTTTCTTAATCTGTTCAATTGTAAGAGGTCCTTTGCTTGAAGAACCGCTTTCTCCGCATCCTGTAAGACTTGTAATGACCATTGTCCCTGCAAGTACCGCCGCTAATAACTTTTTCAATTTTCTCATAAATGCCTCCATTTCCGCATATTAAAATGCTTTGCTGCTGACTTTTTTGCTTTTATAGACGAAAAGAGACCAGTAAACCTTTCAGGGGTTTTACCAGCCTCTTTGCTGTTAATATATGTTTATTTTTAAATTCAAAACTGATTTTTATTTATTCTTATTTGCTTTCTGATAAGCAAGGATTGATAAAAATTCAAATATAAGGTTTGCACCCATGTATGCCGTAATCTCTGAATGGTCATATGGCGGTGCGACTTCTACAACATCAAATCCTACAAAGTTAAGGTCTTTTATACCTCTTATGTACTGAAGTGCTTCATATGAAGTAAATCCTCCGACTTCCGGTGTACCTGTTCCCGGTGCATAAGCCGGGTCAATAAAGTCTATATCGAATGTAAGGAACACTTTGTTGTCTCCAACTCTTTCCTTAATTGCATTTGCAAGATCTGCCGGTGTCATAGTATGTAATGTATCTCCCGGAATAACCTTAAACCCTAAATCTGCTGCAATCTTAAAATCATCAGGATCGTAAAGCGAACCTCTCATACCAATCTGAATTGATTTTGAAGGATCAATAAGACCTTCTTCCATCGCTCTTCTAAAAGGTGTTCCGTGATTGTATTTCTGTCCAAATACAGTATCACAGAGATCAAGATGTGAATCAAAATGAACAAGTGAAACTTTTCCGTGTTTTTTCGCTATTGCACGAAGCTCTCCAAGTGTGATTGCATGGTCACCTCCGATACTAATCGGAACTGCTCCAGCATCCAAAACTCCTGTAAGTGTTTCTTCAATAGCCGCATAAGTTTCATGTATATAATCAGGAATAACAGGGACATCACCAAGATCTGCGCCTTTAAGTGTATCCATAATATTCACGCCCATAGCCACATTATTTGGTTTAATCATGGCTGAAATATTTCTCACGCCGTTAGGACCAAATCTTGCTCCGGCTCTAAATGAAGCTGCCGTATCAAATGGAATACCTATAATTCCAAAATCAAGACCTTCTGCACTCTGTGCATGTGGAAGTCTCATAAAATTTCCCATATTGCAAAAACGTGGTGAACCTGATGCGCTAGGTGGCTGATAATTACTCATATTGCATACCTCTTTTCCGTCTGTTAAATCTCTTGTCTGTCATAGTTGCATTTTGTTCTCAGCTGATGAACCCCATTTTAGACAAAAAAATTCACTTGTCAAGTCAAAAAATAATTTTTTGATACCAATATTCTATTTATTTTTCACGCATATTCATTTTTGAATATAGCATGCACCCTATTAAAACTACATTTTCCATTTTATGCTTTTTCAAAAAATAATTATTATTCATTTTTGAATAGCCCTTTACAAATCCTGCCATTTGCATATATAATAATGACAACAAAAAACGAAGGCGTTTTTGAACATCAGGTTCAAAGCGCCTTTTTCTTTTACACAAAATTGAAGGAAGGATTTAAAAACATGAGACTAACTACAAAAGAAAGTGAAAAACTACTCTTACACCTTGCAGGTAATCTTGCAAAAGAAAGAAAAGAACGCGGTCTTAAACTAAACTATCCTGAAGCAGTAGCCTATATAAGTTCAGAGCTTCTTGAACTTGCAAGAGACGGAAAGACCGTAACAGAACTTATGCACGAAGGCACAAAAATACTTACAAAAGATGATGTAATGGATGGAGTTGCAGACATGGTAACCGAAGTTCAGGTAGAAGCAACCTTTCCTGACGGCACAAAACTTGTAACCGTACACAACCCTATTCAGTAACTTTGCTTTATTAAAATTAAAGCAGAATGCCGCACAAACATCTGCAAAAGGAGGCTTTACAAATGAGTTTAAATATGAAGATAGGCGAAATTATCTCTAACAATGATGAGATAGTTCTAAATTCATCAGGCAAAACCAAAGAAATAAATGTATCTAATACAGGTGACAGACCTATTCAGGTCGGCTCACATTTCCATTTTTTTGAGACAAATAAATTTCTTGATTTTCCAAGAAAAGAATCTTTCGGATACAGACTTGATATTCCGTCAGGTACTTCCGTAAGATTTGAGCCGGGTGAGACAAAAAGCGTACAGCTTGTTGAACTCGGCGGCAAAAAGCGGGTTTTTGGTTTAAATGACCTGACATGTGGTCAGACAAACAAAGCTGCAAAAATCAAATTAGGATTGGAGGATTAAAATGAGTTGTAAAATAACCGGAAAAAAATATGCCATGATGTACGGTCCTACTGTCGGTGACAAAGTAAGACTCGCCGATACAGACCTTATAATAGAAGTAGAAAAGGATTACACCTCTTATGGTGATGAAGTAAAATTTGGCGGCGGAAAAACAATCCGTGATGGAATGGGGCAGTCTGTCCGCACAACAAGTTCTGACGGTGATCTCGACCTCGTCATCACAAATGCCCTGATATTGGATTACACCGGTATCATTAAAGCAGACATCGGAATTAAAAACGGCAGAATCGCAGGTATAGGAAAAGCCGGCAACCCCGATATTATGACTGATGTAACACCCGGAATGACTATAGGTGCATCAACAGAAGCTCTCGCCGGAGAAAATCTTATCGTAACAGCAGGCGGAATTGACTCCCATATTCATTTTATAAGCCCTACTCAGATAGACTGTGCACTCTACAGTGGTGTGACAACCATGATTGGCGGTGGTACAGGTCCGGCAGACGGAACAAACGCAACAACCTGTACACCCGGTCCTTGGAACCTTGCAATGATGTTAAAAGCAGCCGAAGAATATCCTATGAATCTCGGATTTTTAGGAAAAGGTAACTGCTCGGACGAAAGACCGCTTGAAGAACAGATAAAAGCAGGCGCAATGGGATTGAAAATACATGAGGACTGGGGTGCAACTCCTGCGGTTATAAACCATTGTCTGAATGTTGCAGATGAATACGATGTTCCTGTCGCAATCCACACAGACACCTTAAATGAAGCCGGATGCGTTGAGGATACAATTGCCGCTATCGACGGAAGAACAATACATACATATCACACCGAAGGTGCCGGTGGCGGTCATGCTCCTGATATTATCAAGGCTGCTTCATTTTTAAATGTACTGCCTTCAAGTACAAATCCAACAATGCCATTTACCATTAACACTCTCGACGAACATATGGATATGCTTATGGTGTGTCATCACCTCGATAAAAACATTCCTGAGGATGTTGCATTTGCTGACTCCCGAATAAGACCTGAGACAATTGCAGCAGAAGATGTTCTTCACGACATGGGTATTTTCAGTATGATGAGTTCCGATTCACAGGCTATGGGACGTGTCGGTGAGGTCATCACAAGAACATGGCAGACAGCCCATAAAATGAAGATTCAAAGAGGTGCTCTTCCTGAGGACGAAGGTCACGGCAATGACAATTTTAGAGCAAAAAGATATATTGCAAAATATACAATAAACCCGGCAATAACACATGGTATTTCCGAATATGTCGGTTCTGTAGAAAAAGGAAAATTCGCAGACCTTGTTCTTTGGAATCCGGCATTTTTCGGCAGCAAACCTGACATTATTATAAAAGGCGGCATGATAATTGCCTCAAAAATGGGTGATGCCAATGCCTCAATCCCTACAACCGAACCTATAATGTACCGGCATATGTTTGGCGCACATGGACTTGCTAAAAAAGCATCATGTATTACCTTTGTCTCAAAAGCGGCATATGAAGCAGATATAAAAGATGCTCTTGAATTAAATAAAGTAATTCTCCCGGTCAAAAACTGCCGAAGCATCACAAAGAAAAATATGGTATTTAATGACAAGACACCTTCAATCGATGTAGACCCTGAAACATATGAAGTAAAAGTTGACGACACTCCTGTGACATCAGAACCTGCTGATAAACTTCCGCTGACACAACTTTACAATCTTTTTTAAGATAAAGAAATGAGGTAGAAATATGCTCTGTGAAAAAATACTCGGAAACATAAATAACACCAATCATACTAAAGCTGTAGAAACAGTTGATTTTGAATGGCATGAAATATATAAAAAACTCCATAAAAAAATCACAAGCTCAGGTGAAGAAATCGGCATAAGACTGGACAATGACATCTTAAAAAAAGGACTTCGTGACGGTGATATTTTATATGAGGATGACAAGAAAACAGTTGTCGTAAATATTCTTCCATGCGAGACAATCATTATTGATGTCAGACCCGACCACTTAGCAGCAGTTGCAAAAGTATGCTACGAAATAGGCAACCGTCATGCCACACTTTTACATGGCAAGGGAGACTTTCAATTTTTAACTCCATACACAGCGCCTATGAAAGAAATGCTCGAAAAAATACACGGCACGACTGTACATGTTGACACTATTCACCTTGACTTTGACAAAAGCATCTCATCAACAGTAAACAACCACACTCATTAGAGTAAAAATAGTACAACGAAAATTAAATCTTTGATATACAAATCATTCGTTGTACTATCACAAAAGGAATGTTATGCATAATAAGAACGATTTTTTACTTCTGCAGATAAATGATGCATTATTTCCCATAGGCGGGTACTCACACTCCTATGGTCTTGAAACTTACATTCAGAAGGACATTATAAAAAACGCAGATGATGCAGCATTATATATAGAAGAAAAACTTTCAAATTCACTTTTTTACACGGAACTTTTATCCGTAAAACTTGCATATAAATATAGTCTTTCAGGCAATGTTGACAGGCTTAAAAGTCTCGAAGCCAAATTAAGGGCAGCAAAAACACCTAAAGAAATAAGGCTTGCTGCCCAAAAACTCGGTTCAAGATTTGTAAAAACGGTATCAGGCTGGCAGACCGATGATAAATCCACGGCAGATATATTTAATACTTATATTAAAGAAGTAAAACAGCCAAGCCATTCCGTTGCCTATGGCGTATTCTGTGCTTCTGCAGGTCTTGATAAAGCCAAAACTTTAGAAACATATCTGTATGCACAAACATCGGCGATGGTCACAAATTGCGTAAAAACAATTCCCCTGAGCCAGACACAGGGACAAAAAATTCTTTATGACTGTCATGAACTCTTTGAAACTCTTCTTGAAAAGCTTGAAAACACTTCAGAAGATATGCTTTGTCTGTCCTGTCCCGGATTTGACATAAGATGCATGCAACACGAAAGATTATATTCCAGACTCTATATGTCTTAAAATAAACAGGGAGGTACTAAAATATGTATACAAAAATCGGTATAGCCGGTCCTGTCGGCTCAGGAAAAACAGCTCTTATCGAAGCACTGACAAGAAAACTTTCAAAAGAATACAGTATTGGCGTTATAACAAATGATATTTACACCAAAGAGGACGCTGAATTTTTATCTAAAAACAGTGTTCTGCCAAAAGAACGTATTATAGGTGTAGAAACAGGTGGCTGTCCGCACACCGCCATAAGGGAGGACGCCTCCATGAATCTTGAAGCTGTCGATGAACTTATCGACAAATTTCCTGACATAGAGCTTCTTTTTATAGAAAGCGGCGGTGACAATCTCTCCGCAACATTCAGCCCTGAACTTGTCGAAGCTACAATATTTGTAATAGATGTTGCCGAGGGCGATAAAATACCACGCAAAGGTGGACCCGGAATCACCCGTTCCGACCTGCTTGTAATAAACAAAACCGATTTAGCTCCGATGGTTGGTGCCGACCTCGGTGTAATGGAACGTGACTCAAAAAAAATGCGTGGTGACAGACCTTTTATATTTACAAACATAAGAGGTGACGAAAATGTGGATACAGTTGTAGAATGGATTAAGGAAAATGTTCTTTTCTGATAATTTTTTTACTGCTGTATGAATATTTTCATATTCCATCAAAAGGAGATTTCGATATAATGCCTGACACAAATATAAACCGCTTTGGAAAAACCTCCACACTGAGACTCTCAGCCGCCTCAAAGGACGGTAAGACAATTATTGATGATGTGTATTTTACATCTCCATATAAAATACTTCCTCCTTTTTATAACGATAACAGTCAATTTGCGACAACCATGATAATTTCCGTATCTGCCGGACTTATGGAGGGCGACAGGCAGGAAGTTTTTATACATGCTAAAGAAAATACAAAGCTTTTATGCACATCACAAGCCTTTGAAAAAATACACAAAATGAATAACGGCGAGGCCGGACGCACCATAAAACTCACAGTTGATAGCAATGCAACGCTTTGGTACGAGCCGCTTCCCGTCATTCCATTTGCAGACTCCGCATTTACTAATCAAATTGACATATCATTAAAGGACAATACATCCCGCTTTGCACTGACTGACATTATCAGTGCCGGACGAATAGCCCACGGAGAAACATTTAAATACAAATATTATAATTCGTTAATAAATGCTTATGTCGGCGATGAACTTGTCTTTTTTGACAATACAAAATACAACCCCTGCAAATCTGACTTAAATGGACTTGGCATGTTTGAAAATCATTCACACCTCGCCACCGTTCTTTTGTTAAATTTTGACCTGACAGAACAGGAACAATCCTCAATATATGAAAAAATAAATGAAAATCCTGAAATGACAGGAGGAATTTCAGCAATTGAACACGGATTTATAATAAAAATTCTCGGAAACAACGCACAGCAGCTCCAAAATGTTACAAGTCTTCTTAAAAATATCTTAAACATACTTTAACAAAAAAGATGAAAATATCACAAAAAAACGTATAAATCTGTTAATCATTTTGTAATTTTTAATTAAATTGTATTGACAAATATATATCAAGTTGTTACAATAAAAATCGTGATGTAATATTTTTGTAACAAACTTAAATAATTCATTACAAATTCTTTTAACAAAAATACAATTTACTTATAAAACGAATAATTATGGAGGATAATATGTTTAAGGAAGGCTTGACAAAAAAAGCATTATCACTTGGAACAGCGTTGACAATGTCTGTTGCTTGCGTACTTTCATCGTTTAGTACACCTGCTGAGACTAAAGCGGCAACAATTCCGGGAATGATATATTTCGACGATCAGATTACAGATGATGACAATACTACAGATGTAGATGACAATACAGACGATACTGTAACAACAGGTTCAGCTATCAACTCAGCAATCAAAGTTACAACAAATTTCAGCAAACTTGGTATCGTTGTTAAAAAGAGTGGTTTTATCAATGTAAACAAAAAAGCTGGAAGAGGTACAGTCGTTGGAAGGCTTTACAAAGGCTATAAAGTAAACATCATTGGTTCTACAAATAAAAGCTGGCTCAAAGTTAAATCAGGAAGAGTTTCAGGATATGTAAACAAAAAATATTTAGCAATCGGTACTGATGCAGCAAAAGTTGCAAAGAAATATGGTACTGAATATGTAAAAGTTAATAAGTCAGCAAAGAAAATCTCATTAAAGAAATCAAAAAATTCAAGTGCAAAAACACTTGCAAGCATTAAGACAGGAAAAAGCTACAAGTTAGTTAACTTATATAGTGATGGATGGGCAAAAGTTAAATCAGGAAACAAAACAGGTTATACCGATAAGCTTTCAGCTATGACAGCTTACTACTCATTCAGCAACGCTCTCACACTTAACGGTGTCAGAGCAAGAAAATACGGTTCAAGCAAAGGATATAAAGCTTCCGTATATGCACAAAAATTTGTCGGAAATCGTTACGTATGGGGTGGCACAAGCCTTACTCGCGGAACTGACTGCTCAGGCTTTACAATGAGTGTTTACAAAAAGTTCGGATACAGAATTCCTAGAACTTCCCGTGAACAGTCAACATACGGAAAGAAAGTCAGCTTTTCGCATCTTGCACCCGGAGACCTTATCTTCTACACACACGGTACAGGCCGTGTAAACCATGTTGCAATGTATATCGGAAACGGTAATATTGTTCATGCAAGCAATCCAAAGACAGGTATCAAAATTTCAAAATACAATTATTCAAGACCTAAATGTGCAAGAAGAATTGCTTACAAATAATTTAAGATAATTAAAAAGCCACTGAAAACAGTGGCTTTTTTAGTGCCATAAAAGTGCAGACGTCAAACTGTAAATAACTCTGGCATCTGCACTTATTTTATTTGAAAAAAGCCAAAAACTTCTTGACAAAAGCATCCCTCATACATATAATCATATATATCCTATCAGATTAGTATGATAAGTATGAATTTAAATTTTATTTATTTAGTTGGAGGGTTATATATATGAAAGAGATATTATGCTTTGGAGATTCAAATACATATGGACTTATCCCGGGAACTACATCCCGCTTTGACCGTGATACACGCTGGACCGGTATACTCGAATCAGAACTTTTTTCAAAAGGTTATAAGATTGTCGAGGAGGGTTTGTGCGGCCGCACTACAATTTTTGAAGATGAACTTCGTGACAACAGACGTGGTGTAGATATGCTTCCGGCTCTTCTCGAATCACACAATCCTATCGATTATGTAATTCTTATGCTCGGAACAAACGATTGCAAAACTTACTACAACGCTTCTGCCGGACTTATCGGAAAAGGCATTGAAAAGCTTATTGCACAGATTAAAAGCTACAATTCAGAACTCGGTATACTGCTTATGTCTCCTATTGTTTTAGGTGATGAAGTCTGGAAGCCTGAGTATGACCCTGAGTTTAACAAAACTTCCGTAAAGACTTCACATAAACTTAAAGATGTATATAAAAAAATAGCAAAAAAATACGGCTGCCATTTCCTAGCAGCCTCAGATGCCGCATCCTACAGTGACGATGATATGGAACATATGGATGCCATAGGCCACCGTCACCTTGCAGATGCAATATTAAATCTTGGTTTGTTTAACTGATGAATCAGTTTGTTTCTGTATTAGTGTCAGCATTACCTCCGCTTTCATCACCGCCGGATGTACCGGTGCTTTGAGAATAGCTGAACTCATACGGATTTTCATTTTCAACATCATATTTATAACTGCCCTTAACAGTGACATTGTTTTTTGCATTAGCTGCAAATCCAATTTTGAGAATATCTTTATCTTTCTCCTGCAGCGTGTAAACGACAATGTCTTTTTTGCCAAATGTGATACTGTCTCCGTTGTAACGTTCAAAAACTTTGCTCAGTGTGCTGTTTCCATCCTCCTGTTTATAATACACGTCTTTAAACTTTGTATCGAAAACTATGAATGTCTGTGATTTTGTACCGTTATATGTCAAAATTGCATATCTCTGTTCATCCTGCGTATCCTGAACCCATTTAATATCACAATAGTAACCTTTTATATCCTTAAACGACTTACTTATGCCATCCGGCGTTATCTCCACTTTTTTGATTTCCTCCGAACCTGTACTGTCCTTTTGTGTAGTAACTCTTATAATCTCACGGTCAGAATCATTGTTTAATGAATGCGTAGTCTTTTCTGCATTATCAGAAGTATCAGCTTTTTTGTAGCTTTTTAACTCCTCCTTGCTAAGCTCTTTTTTTACAAATAACTTTTTATCTGTATCCCACACATAGAATATTTTGTTTCCTGCAATTTTGCTCTTTATAACACCTGTTGTATTCTCAGGAATTTTAAGCTCACAGGAATTAACCGAATTATCACTCTTTCCTGTAAGGTAAATCGGTTCTGATGCTCTGCGCAAATCATTTCCTTCTATATTCCAAAGATAATATTTCTGCAGGCTCTTTATATTCTTTTCTTTTTTGGTCTTTGCTTTCTTTCCTAATGCCGCTTTCACGTTTTCGTCAGAAACCTCTATATCCTGTCCCACAGAAATCTCATTTATGCTGTCATTATTGTAATCTGATATATGTACCTCAAAATCTTTGTTAAAATGAAGCTTATTCTCTTCTCTCACGGAATACAAATTATCAAGGCTTTCCTCCGCAAGTTTATTTCCGCTGTTGTCCTCAAGCATTATACTAAAACGGCCATCATAACCGTTATCATTTTCAATTCCGTCCGTCATAACAATTTTTACAATTTTTTCAAGTCCGTCGGAACTTTTAACCGACGCTTTTGTCACAACCTTCTGATTATCATTTGAAAACAACGGTTCGCTTGTGGTGTTTGTCTGCGATTCATTTGCATTGCCATCCCACAAACCTCCGTTCCACAATATCTGAAGCGGCCTTACCATAAACCACCATATGAATATAAGCAGACACACTAAAATAACTATCTGCCTGTCCTTTTTTTTCACCTTTTGCTGATATAACATTTTTGATGCCCTGTCCTCAAGGTAATTTTCCTGAAATGTTACCAGCGATGGATTTATGATTTTCTTTCCTTTATTCATGTTAATTATTTTCTGAGCGTACTCTGCACACTTTTCCAAGCCGAAATAACTAATCGTGTCCTCGTCTGCCGCCGTCTCAATATCCCTGCATATAAAATAATACGCAAGCCACATAAATGGGTTAAACCACTGAATTGACATAATGACAAATGCTGCTGCTCTCAAAACCCCATCATGCCTGCCGGCATGTATATCCATATGTTTAATTATGTACTTTGCTTCTGCCGCCTTCATCTCCTGCGGTATATATTTCTTCTGATTAAATATACCCGTCATAACAGGTATGTTTAATTTTTCACGCTGATATATATTACTCTCAAGCCTCTTCGCCCCGCTGTTAAGCCAGTTTCTTATGCGTGCCTGTTTCACAAACGTATATATACATATAAAAACGGCTCCTGCTGCCCATATAACACTGCACAATCTAAAGTTTATGTTTACGGTAAACGGCTCGTCAAAAACGCTCTGCCATCCTTTTAAACTTCCGCCATTCGAAACAAATGAAAGTCCCATCGTCTCCATAAAAATATGCACTTTCCTGTTAAATGATGGAACAATCGCAAAGATGCTCGACAGCGATACGGGACATATGCTTCTCACCAGATAAAGCATCCACAAATACATAATAAATTTTTTTGGAATATTGATAACAATAAATCTTATAAACAATATCACCGGCAAAGCTGCCGCCGAAACAATGGCAAGCAAAAAAACAGTATAAAATAGGCTATACAATATATTCAACCAAGATTTCCTCCTATTTGTTTATCTAAAAATTTCCATATAATATCATAATACCACTTTATTGTATTGTAATCAGAACCATAAATCTCATGTTTTGAATTTGGTATCTTAATAAGAATAACATTTTTATTCGCCTTTGCAAACTTATCCTGTCCCTTGTTGTCAACAACCATATCATTGTCTGCCTGCATCAAAAGTACAGGAATGTCAACCTTATGTGCATTTTTCTGCAGCTTTTTAACTGCATTCATCGCACCTACACTCCATCCGTAAGTTGCACCATTCATATGATACCTGTCATTTCTTTCACGTTTTTTAAAGATGTATTCATATCTTGCACCACAGGTGCAGCATCCAAAATCATCTTCTCTATCTCCGGTAAATGCCTTTTGACCAATGACGTATTTCTTTCCAACCGGAAACAATGCCGCATATGCCTTCAAAAACTTTACCAATAACTCAGGCATCCCGTTGTATCTCATTTTAAGCATAGGTGACGTTAATATTGCACAGTCAAACAAATGTGGATATTTCTCCAGTACCAGTGCTCCTATGGCACCTCCCATGGAATGTGCATATAAAATAATTTTTTTATCTTTCTCTGTTTCCTTTTTTACTATGTCATTTACAAAACCCGCAAAGTCACTCACATATTCATCAAAACTTTTAACATACACCTTTGATAAATCGTCCACATCCCTGTCAGACTTGCCATGCCCTCTGTGCTCCGGTATATATACCGAATATCCCTTGCACAAAAAATAGTATATAACTTCCTCAAACTTTTCTGCAAATTCACAAAACCCATGAGAAATAACTACAACCGCATGCTCATTCTCATTTATGAACTTCTCATAATAAAGTCTTTTTCCGTCCTTTGTACCATAATAACCTGACTCCTTCATTTTTGAGAGCTTTGGCACAACTGTCTTTTCCATATCTTCAATAAATCTGCTGTCTTTTAAATACATGTCGCACATAACAATCTCCATTCTAAAATTAAATTTCTCAAATCTCTGATTTTTAATGCATTAACATGTCTGAATAATACCATATTTATTCGCATTTGTGTATTTATTTAATCTTTATTTTATTGTAAAATAAATATATTATGATTCGAAAGGAGAAAATTTATGAATTTTAAAAATATGAGTGTAAAATTCAAAATCATGATGCCCGTCGCATTAATATCAATACTTCTTGTAATATCAAGTTTGACTTCTATAAGAATAGCAAATAATATGCTCAGTGTAGGCCAAAAAATTTCCGGCAATTACTCGGCAAGCCTTACCCAGCTTGGTGAGATATCTGAAAAGTTTGAAAAATTAAATGGTACTATCTACAAGCACTGCATTGCTACAGACAGCGAGGCCAAAGAACAACTTGTCACAGAATACGAAAACACCATAAATGAAATTTCAAAACTCATTGCTAATTTCAAGAAAACACTTGATACCGGCAAAGAAACAGAGATTTTTAATAAATTTCAGGAGAATTACAATGCATATCTGACAGACTACAAAACAGCAATAAATGCCAGTGCATCAGGTCAGGGTACTATTGCTGCCCAGATGGCAAATGATACTCTTATAACACAATCTGCGAAAATTGAAGACAATATTACACAATTACAGGAAACAAATCAGGCTGCTATGGATAACGGTGTTCTTAGACAGACAAGTGTTTATAAAACAAGCCAGATCAGCGGTATAGTATTGCTTGTAGCCGGCTTAATTCTCGGATTAAGTGTACTCTACATATGCTATAAAGCCGTATGTCGTCCTGTTGCCCGCATGAATAAAGAACTTACTGAAATCATAGACGATATAAATGCCGGACGCGGTGACCTTACAAAACGGGTTTATGTCGCAGGCAATGACGAAATCGGAGTTATCGGTATAAGCGTTAATCATTTTATAGAAACTTTACAGAACATTATGAAAAAAATCACCAACAACACAAATCAGCTTGAAAGTATTGTTGGTACGGTTACCGACAAAGTTGTTAAAGCAAACGAAAACTCATGTGACATTTCAGCAGTTATGGAAGAGCTTTCATCATCAATGGAAGAAGTATCCGCAACCGTTATATCTGTAAATGACAATACAAACTCCGTTGATTCAAGCATTTCTGAACTTTCAGGTGAATCAATAAAACTTCTTGACTATGTAAACGAAATGAAAGTTCGTGCAAATGAACTTGAAGAAACCGCTGTTAAAAACGGTGACAATGCAAATCAGATTATTAGCGAAATTGTAGAAAGTCTTGAAAATGCAATTGAAGAAAGTAAGAGCGTGGACAAAGTCAACGATCTCACAATGGATATATTAAACATCTCAAGCCAGACAAATCTTCTTGCATTAAATGCTTCCATTGAAGCAGCAAGAGCCGGAGACGCCGGAAAAGGATTTGCCGTAGTAGCTGATGAAATCCGCCAGCTTGCTGACTCGAGCAGAGAAGCGGCAAACAACATACAGAATATAAATGGAATGGTTATTGTTGCAGTCAAAGAATTAACCAAAAATTCAAATGAAATGATTGACTACATAAAAAACAATGTAATGGAAGACTATGTAGGCTTTGTAAAATCAGGACATCAATATAGCAATGATGCGGTGCACGTTTCTGAAATAGTCAGCAAATTTAATGATATGGCATCATCCATAAAATCGTCAATGTCAAATGTTGCAGAATCCCTCGATGGAATTTCATCTGCAATTGAAGAGAGTACAAACGGCATAACGACAGTTGCAACAAACACAACAGACTTGGTTGCAGGCATTGAAGACATCTCATCAGAAATGACAACAAATGAACAGATTTCAAATGAATTAAAAGATGAGGCAGACCGATTCGTCACATTATAATCACAATAAGATTATTTAAAACGGGAGATATTGAAAACATATATAATTTTCAATATCTCCCTTAATATTTTAAGATTCATTTCATAAATTTATTTACTTAATATTATATTTATCTATTTCATATTTATCTACTTCATAAACTTATCTATTGCTTCTTCAAGCTGATGTATCGCTTCTTCATCATCATTTTTGGCAGCATGAACAATACAATGTTCTATGTGGTCTTTCAAAATAAGTTTTCCTGTGTTATTTATTGCTGATTTTACTGCTGAAAGCTGTATCAACACCTCTGTACAGTCTCTTCCATCCTCCACCATTCGTTTCACGGATTCCAAATGTCCAATTGCACGTGACAGCCTGTTTACAACAGCTTTAGTCTGTGTATGACTATGGCTATGACTGTGCTTTTTTTCATCCATATTTTGAACCTCACACATAGTATCCCTCCATATTTTTTCAAAAAAACTATATTTATTATTTATCTCACCATAAATTTAAACAGTAACAGTATTTTCTCTATCCTATATAAGTTACTTTCTAATGTTTTTTAACTTCTCCATCTCGGCTGCTGCATACAAAGCGGAAGTTCCAGACCTGCATCCAAAAGCAATTGTTCATCAGTCAGAATTTCCTTTGCTTTTGCGTCTTTCATTATTCTTCCATCCGCCATCAAAATAACCCTGTCACAAACTTCAAGCACCATATCAAGGTCATGTGAAGCGATTATTTTAAGCTGCTTTGTTTCCTTTAAAATATTTATAAGATTTCTTCTGTTCGCAGGGTCAAGTGCAATTGATGGCTCATCCATCAATATTATATCAGGCTCCATTCCAAGGATAGTAGCTATCGAGACCATCTTTTTCTCCCCGCCCGACATTTTATATATCTGTCTGCCACGCAGATATTCAATATGAATACTCTTTAGAGCATTCTCAACTCTTTTCTCTGTCTCACCCTCACTCAATCCATAATTTCTCGGTGCAAAAGCTATCTCATCATAAACATTTGACATAAAAAGCTGGCTTTCAGAATCCTGAAACACATATCCAATCTTCTCTCTTATTCCAGCTAGATTTTTTTTAGTGACAGGTATTCCCTCTATCTCTATATCACCCTGAAATCCTAAATTCAGACCGACAAGAAGTTTTAGCAATGTCGATTTTCCGACACCGTTTGCACCAATAAGACCTATGTTTTCATCGCCGCATGCATTTATAGAAATATCATTTAAAATATTTTTTCCCGCTTCATAACAAAAGCTGACATTTTTTATATTAACAGTTATATCATCTACCATTTTAATCCCCATTTCTTTATCTCCATCTTCATATTATTATGACAAAAAAACATCTTATTTTCAAGTTTAAAACCCTTCTCTAAACTTTTGCATTTCATGTGTCTGATTCTTATCATGTTTTCCAAACTTTCACTATTTTACACAAATTATTCCAAAAAATATCCCCCTAGGAAGCTTCCGGACAGTATTATAATATGTTAATATAACACAATAAACGTATTATCAATAATAAAAAAAGTATCCGGACAACGATGTTCACAGTTCAGATGCTTTTTTTATTTATATTAAATTTTTATAGAATGGAGTGATTTATATGCATATGGCAGATGCCCTTGTCTCTGCAACAGTTGCCGGAACCATGTATGCACTTTCGGCAGGCGCAGCAGCTTATTCAGTAAAAAAAATTCGTCTTGAGAATGACGACAAAAAAATTCCTGTCATGGGAGTTATGGGTGCATTTATTTTTGCAGCCCAGATGATAAATTTCACAATTCCGGGTACAGGTTCAAGCGGGCACCTCTGTGGCGGCATGCTTTTGACAGCCTTATTAGGCCCTTACGCCGCTTTTTTAACACTCATCAGTGTTTTACTAATTCAATGTCTTTTCTTTGCTGACGGCGGTTTGCTGGCGTTTGGATGTAATGTATGGAATATGGCATTTTATGGATGCTTTCTCGGATATTTTCTCGTGTGGAAACCGATTATCAAAAAAGGCATAAACAAAGCAGGAATTATAACAGCCTCTATCCTCGGCTCAGTCATTTCTCTTCAATTCGGAGCATTTAGTGTATCAGTCGAAACAAAAATCTCAGGCATCACTGAACTGCCGTTTATGACATTTGTAAAAACAATGCAGCCGATACACCTTGCAATCGGACTTGTCGAGGGACTTATAACTGCCGCTGTACTTGTATTCATATACGAATCACGTCCTGAAATGCTTGGGACCAATGAAAACGAAAACTTTGTCACACACGAAACAAACACAGCATTGCCGCAAACAGACTTTACCAAAAAATTATCACTGAAAAAGATACTTACAATTTTATTCACAGTTACACTTGTAACAGGAGGAATTATTTCCCTCTTTGCTTCTTCACACCCTGACGGACTTGAATGGTCTATAGCAAAGCTTACAGGCTCAACTGACATTTCAGGAAACTCCGATAAAGTACATTCTGTATTTTCATCAATACAAAGCATGCTTTCGTTCCTGCCTGATTACGCTTTCAAAAATTCCGATACAGTGGGCGGCACATCATTTTCCGGTATAGCCGGTTCACTTATCGTACTAATTCTTTGCACAGTCATATGCCTTATAATCAGGTCTGTAAGCAGACACAAAAACAAATAGGAAAAATACAAATGACAAAAAGAAAACCGAAAGATAAAATCGGAAATACAATACATGAAATAACAAAAATTGACGAACTTGCAAGGCAGGACAAATTGATAAATAATATACACCCCTTAATTAAACTTATTATAACCATCGGATATATACTGCTTGTCATATCCACACCAAAATATAATGTAAGCAGGCTTGTTATAATGGCAGTTTATCCGGTGGCAATGTTTATTCTTGGAGATATAAATTTTAGGGACAGTATTAAACGCCTTAGAATAGTTCTGCCGCTTGTCTGTCTTATAGGAATATTAAATCCTTTTTTTGACAGACATATACTCTTTCGCTCTAACGGCATTGAACTAACTCAAAATTTATCGCTATTTAAAAACCTTGCCATAACAGGCGGCATAATATCAATGCTTACTCTGGCATTAAAAGGTATACTAACCGTAATTGCATCATACATCCTCATCGCAACGACAACAATTGAAAAAATATGCTATGCTATGCGTCTTATAAAAATTCCATCTGTAATTGTAACACAGGTAATGCTCACCTACAGATATGTCACACTTCTGCTCTCTGAAGCAGGACGCATTACTCAAGCATATGCTTTGCGTGCGCCAAATCAAAAAGGTATAAATATTAAAAACTGGGGTTCACTTCTCGGTCATCTTCTGTTACGCACAATTGACCGTGCTGACGAAATTTACAATGCCATGCTTCTGCGTGGCTTCAATGGAGATTTTCCAAACCCCGAAGGCAGGAAAAACAGTAATAAAAAAATTTAAAAGTTCCAAAACTAAAAAACTAAAATCACAAAATTTAGAACTAAAAACCCCCGCACTCTATAAAAGAAGCAGAGGTTTTTAGTTAATTATCAATCACATTTTTAATGGCAGGATTTAAAGAATTATTCATTAATTCTCGTACAACTTAAATTTCTTTATATAATTACTCATATCTGTAGACAGATTCTGTAAAGCTACTGCACTCTCACTGATTTCATTGATTGAAGAACCAATCTCCTGAACTGAAGCTGATGTTTCCTGTGTACTTGCGGCATTTTCTTCTGCAATTGCCGAAAGACTCTCGAGAACACTACTTACATTGTTCTTAGCACTATTGATTTTATCCACCTGAGCTGATATCGTCTCTGTAAGCTCAATAACCTTGTCTGTCTCTTCAGTAAGACCTTTAAACGATTTTCTTGTATTACCAAGTCTGTCAACCTGAATAGCAACATCATTACTTACAGTTTCCATTCTCTTAACACTTATATTTGAATTGTCCAAAAGTTCTGAAACTATTCTTTCAATTTCATCAGCACTGTTCATACTGCTGTCAGAAAGACTTCTTATCTCATTCGCTACAACAGCAAATCCTTTTCCATGTTCACCGGCTCTTGCTGCTTCTATGGATGCATTAAGAGAAAGAAGACTTGTCTGGTCTGCAATTGACTGTATCAATTCAACTGCACTTCTGATAGCCTCTGCCGAAGTATGTGTTCTGAATGTCTCGTCTTTTAATGTTGCAATTTCTTCTGAAGTATTTTCGCTTATCTTAACAAGCTCCTTGAGCACTTTTGATGTCTCGTTGCTCATGTCTTTCATTTTTTCTACAGTTTCAGATAATATTCTCATAGAATCCGTACATGCATCTATATCATTGCCTATACTTATAACATTTTCATTTGCACGCTGTGTATCATCAGCCTGGCTTCCGGCACCATCTGCAATCCCCGTAACAGCCTGTTCAATACCGGATACGGTATCATCCACCTGTTCAATGCTGTTTTTCAAGGCAATCGATGCATCATCCAGATGATTTCCATTTTCCATAAGAGACTTTGCCATAGCAGCAAGTTCATCTTTCAAAATCAAAGCTGAGCTTGCAAGCATACCAATTTCATCATTTTGTTTCGCAACCTTATGTACACTTATATCCCTATGTGCCAAATCAAGCTCTGCCATACGGTTCATTGAAAATACAACATCTTTTATAGGTCTTGCTATCCTTCTCGGAACCACAGTTCCTATGATTCCCATAATTATCAATATAATTATGAGTGCAATACCTGTTCTCGTATACACCTTATTTACAGGAGCATTTATTTCTGATTTATCGCAGCAAAGCACCAAAGTAAACGAATATGTACTGCTTACAAAATATACAGCATGCTTTTGTTCACCATTATAAGTATAGTCCAAAAATCCAGGGCTGACTTTCTCTTTCGCAACCATTTTATCAACTATATTCTGTACCTCAGAAATACCAATCTTTTCCCCAATCAGTTTTTCATTTGGATGCCATGCCACATTGCCACTTCCGTTTATAATATACATATAGCTGCTTTTTAAGCCATTGACCTTGACGGATGCCAATGAATTTCTCAATGTAATAGGTGTAAGAACTATATTGGCACCGCTTCTGTCAATCTGCTTATCAAATGACTGACCAAGTATGGTGGTAACATCTTTCATAGATGTACTTATATTCTGTTGCAGTGAGTTCTTTATATAAGGAATAATCAATACCCCAACAAACAAAACTGTAATAAGGATACCCATATATACAAGCCCTGCTATTCTTACAACGATAGATTTATGCTTTGCAACTTCACCATTATGCTGATTTACTTTATCCTCATTTTTGCTTTTATCAGTATCTTGTATATTTTCGCTCTCAACAGATTTTTTTGTATTCAATTTTCGTTTGGTATTTTTTTTCTTAGTCCTTGTCTCTTTATTCTTTGACATAAAATCTAATTTTTTTTTCATACGTCCAACCTCCATTTAATACAATTCAGACTAACTATATATGATATTTTATAGCAAACTGCACAAAAATTCAATCATTTAAAACTGATATTTTAACTTTTCAGTAACAGTTCACACAATTTATTAAAGCCTAATTTACTCATAATAATAATGTTGTATCATAATCATATATATTAAAAAATCCCCCATGCCAAAGCACGGGGGAATAAACATTCATATAAGAAACAACTTTAATCCTAGTTGTTTAATGCCTTCTCTAATGAACGACGAGTTGCAGCTTCGTTCTCACACCACTTGAGACACTCATCATATCCATAAGCGGCTGTATCTTTCTTCATCTTCTGAACAAACTTGTTAAACTCTGCATCTGTCTTAGCATAAATAGCATTCCAAGAATTCTCTTTTATAGATGTTGTTACCTGTTTCCAAGTTGTCTTTAATTCATCATCCTTAGCACTAGCTGAATAAGATGTCGCAGGTGCAACTACATAATTTCCACCTTTTTCCATATATTCGTTAAGGTTCTTGCAACCTGTCTTGTCAACCCAATCCTGCTGAATCTTGTATTCAGGAGTTGTAATGTTGCTCTTCCAGTTGTCACAGTTGTATGTTTCACCATTTGAATCAGGGTTGTCAGCATCATTAGCCCATGTATCAAATGCAGCCTGAATCTGTCCATCCTGGAATGAGCCCTTATGTTTCTCCATCTTTGTCTTTCCATCAGCATGAGTCTTCTTACCAAGTTCTGTAAAATATGTATTATGATCCTTGTCATAATCCCATGTCTCTCCCTTAGGACCATACTTGTATGTCATAAATCCTTCCGGAGTTGCAAAGTAGTTGATGATTTCCATACATAAGTCTGGGTACTCTGTCTTTGCACCGATTGTTGTGATACGGTCACCACCCTGTGTATTCATACCATAAACGATAGGTTTTGCTTCCTCAGGTTTCATACAATACATGTACTTGCCTGCTTTAAGATGTGCATCTGTATTGTATCCAAGTGAACCGGAATAGTTGAAGATTGAGAATAATACACCACCACTCTTAACCTTAGCACTCATCTGGTCGTATGTCTGTGTCATTGAGTCAGGATCTACAAGACCTGCACGATATAAGTCATTGTAGAACTTAAGCATCTGAAGATATGGTCCGTTCTCCTCGAGTGCATCATGGAATTTACCTGTCTGAGGATCATACAATCCAATACCCATCTCATCATAACCATAGTAAGCTGTAACTGTTGACTTAACATACATAACCATTCCGTCATCCCAGTCAGACCAAAGTGAAACAGCATATGTAGGATTTCCATTGTCATCCTTAGGGCAGATATCATGCATCTTGATAAGCATATTCTTAAATGCATCAAGGTCTTTAATCTTAGGATAACCTAACTTCTTATATAAGTCCCAACGAGTATCCCATGTATAGAAGAATGCATCATGGTTCTTACTGTTTGTTGCAACGCTGTGAGCAATACCGTATGTAGTATCTTTTGCACCGTTCGTGATAGTCTTTGTAAGACCACTGTTTTTCTTAAGGGCATCTGCCATATGCTTCTTAATGTATGGTCCGCAGTCTGTAAGAAGATCATCTTCATTCCAGTCAAGAAGAAGATCATTCTGAACAGCGTCAACATAATCTTTTGAATCACTACCCCAGATAACGATGTCACCAAGGTTTCCATTCTGTGCACGTGTCTGATATACACCATCTGCATCAGGAATAATATTCAGCTCAACATTGAACTTTTCTTTAAGTACATCTGCACCCCAGCCTGTCTGCATACCCTGTGTATTCGCCAACTGACTGTAGACATCTAATTTTATAACTCCATTTTTCTTTTTCGTACCACATCCTGTAAGCATTGATGTAGAACCAACAACCATACTGCCTGCAAGCAATACAGAAAGCATTTTTTTACTAAATGCAGCTTTTCTCATAATTTTCCTCTTTTCTGTGTTGTATATTAAAGTTCTACGGCATGTGCACAACACAACACAAACCATTACTATTTCCTATGTGTATATTTTACAATTTAACGGGAAAATGTGCAATATTTTTAAGCACTTTTATTACCCTCACTTTTTTTGAAGATATATCCTATAATTTCTACATTTTTTATTTTTTTTAATTACTTTTTACTTTCTTCTGCTTTTTTGGCAAGTTTTTCATAGTCAATATTTTCATAATCGGATAAATCAGCTTCAGCTTCTTCATCGTCACTTTCCTCACCGTTGTTATCTCTTTCAATCTGCAGGAATATCGGCTTTGCCATTCCGCTTATTGTAAGAATAACACATACCGGACCTATTATTATTCCAATAAACTGTGTTGTCCCCGACCACATGAATAATAAAATTTCAAAGACAACAACCAAAAATATCAATATTGTTTTCTTGAAATATCTAAGTGATATTGTAAATGAATTTTTCAAAGTATTTACAACCGTATTCTCATATCTTCCCATAAGAGCATACGCATATACATAATGTGTAAACAGTAAAAACAATCCAAGAACAAACACTATCAAAAACATAATATTTGAATCTTTGACATTATTATAAAGCTGGAAATCAAGATACAATGCATATACTGCAAATGTCTGTATCATACCTGCTATACCGCCTTTAAAAAAACTTGTCTTAAACTCTTTGAAAAAAGGTTTTAATATATAACCTTCCTCATCATCGACCATCTTTAATGTTATTGAAAATGCGGCTACCGATGCGGCTCCCATCGTAAAGGCTCCGATTATTCCACATGGAATCCAGAACAATCCCAGCCACTTAGGAATTGTAAGAGCAAGTAACAGTGGCAGACTGCAGAAGAGCCATAAAAAATTAAGAACAAGCACATCTACAAGTCTCGTGCCAAATTTGTACAATGGACTTTCAAAGAAACCATTTTTAAACATACTATAATTTATCCTCCTATCTGACTATAAGTTTTGCTTATATTTTTTAATGGGTGACCGCTTACGCAATCACCCATTTATAAAAACCATAATCAGATTATCAAATTTTGATATAAAATGCAATATATTGTAATATCAACCCTTAACTGCACCAAGCATGATACCTTTCTCGAAATATCTCTGCATGAACGGATATACACAAAGGATAGGAATAACTGATACCATTGAAATAGTATACTTAATAACCTTTGTATTCATAGCCTGTTCAATCGCAGACTTAGCAGTTGAAGAATCTGCACCGTTCATCAATGCACCAAGGTTTGATGACTGGTTCAGGTAAATGTAAAGTCTGTGCTGTAATGTAAAGAGCTTAGCATTACCTGACATAAGGATAAGGGAATCCTGGAATGAGTTCCAATGTCCTACCGCACCGAAAATAGCGATTGTTGCAAGGATTGGTTTACTAAGAGGCCATATAAGCTTTCTAAATACCATCATATATGAAGCACCGTCAATAAATGCACTTTCCTCAAGTTCTGCCGGTATTGACTCTATGTATGTCTTTACCAGGATAATATTATACGGAGCTACGATAGCAGGGATAATATATGCTGAGTAATGATTTGTCATACCGAGCATTGCAAAGTTCATGTACCAAGGAATAATTCCTGCATTGAAGTACATTGTGATAACGAGGAAACGATACCAGAAACTTCTGTGCCACATTTCCTGTTTTGTAACAATGTAACCGATAAATGCTGAAGCAATTACCATAAGTGCAGTACCAAGAATAGTTCTTGATACAGAAACGATAAATGCCGAACCAAGGTCTCCTACGTCTTTAAGAGCAAGATAGTTCTGGATATTAAATCCCTTTGGCCAGAAGTTTACGATACCTCTCTGTACATAATCGTTTCTTGATACTGTATTTACAAACAGATACCAGAACGGGAATATACATGTTATTGTAAACAATGTAAAGAACAAATAGTTACAAATGTTGAATACTATATCACCAGGTGTAAGACGATATTTTCTTTTATGCTTCTTTTCGTATTCTTTTTCTCTCTTAGCATCTTCTTTTTCCTGTTTTGTCATTGCCATATCGTACTCACCTCCTATATAATACTCTCACCACGAAGCAGCTTAGATGCTCCATTGGCAGCAAACAACAATACTACGGATATTACCGATTTAAACATACCTACAACCGTTGACAACGGAATACTTCCGCTGCTTCCCATACCTAACTGGTATACATAAAGGTCAAGTACTCTAAGCGACTGTGCATTCTGTGCCGTTGAGAAGCAGAGATACTGGTCAAGACCATTTGTAAGGATGTTTGCAATTGACATAAGTAAAAGTACGAAGAATGTTGGTAAAAGTCCCGGAAGTGTTACATGCCACATCTTCTGGAATCTTCCCGCTCCATCAACCGTTGCCGCCTCATAAAGACTCTGGTCAATTCCTGATATACCGGCTATGTAGATGATGGCAGACCATCCGACACCCTTCCATGTGCCCCAGCCCCACATCTTAAGCCACATATGTGAGTTACCAAGCAGGTAGTTATGACCCTGTTTATCAGCTGCAAGCATACCAAACTCTCTCATGAATGTATTTACAAATCCATCTGTAGAGAAGATTGCAATAGCGATAGCATAAACAAGTACCCAGCTTATGAAGTTAGGAATTGTTGTAAATGTCTGTACAAATCGACGGAATCTTAAACTCTTGATCTCACAAAGGAATACGGCGAACATCATAGGAACCCAGCTTGTAAGTACATTTAAAGCACTGAGACCAAGTGTGTTTTTCATAACATTTAAAAGGTCACGTCTTGTAGCTGCATTCTTGAATAAATATGTAAACCACTTAAATCCTACAAAATTGCTCATTGATAAAGTTCCACCGGCTTTGTAATCAAAGAATGCATATCTCCAGCCCCAAAGTGGTAAGTAACAGAATACGAATGCAAGTGCTGCAAATGGAAGGAACATAAGAAAAAGCTTATATTTTGATTCCATTTCATACTTATCTGCCTTGTCTGCCTTAGGCAGTCCAAGCATAAGAACAAGCGTTGTAATAAGCAGAAGAACTGCAAACACTATGTATAAAACCATTCCGCTTGGAAATACAGGCTTTACTCTTCTTATATTCTCACTGTTCTGAACCATATTATAGCTTACATAACAAAGAACAATACCTACTATCTGAACTACTGAACCTGCAAGTGAGAAGAGAAGTCCGAATCTCTGTAACTTGAGATTTCCTAATGACATACATCCACCTGCTGTAGCAAGTGCTATACCCACTATCAATAAAAGTGAACCTATAAATACAATAACAAATACGCTTTCATCAACCCATCCCATACGCAATGCTCTGCTCGCACCATCAGTAAGGCTTGAATATGAGACACCAGATGTAAATAATGAAATAGTTCCATCAATCAGTTTAGTAACTCTCGATGGACTAAATGCTGGGAAGAATGCTGCGACTATAGCTAATATGATAACTACTCTCTGCATCACAAAGACATAGTCTAACGCACCTCTCCTTTCTTTTTTTTCTTCTTTCATAATGACCTCCTAAATCATAATTGGATAATCTTTCGGTTGTTAAAACCTTTATATTTTATTTCACCTTCTTCTTGTGATAATTATATAAATTTAAGCTTTAAAATACTACCACAAATTATTGACCGAAAATACATTTATTTTTCATACAACTTTAACATTAATTAATAATGTGCATGCAAAATTTATTTTTAATACATATTTTTTTACATAAGCAAAAAGACTGCCATGCCCAAAAGCACGACAGTCTTTTTATTTAAACATTTATTATCTTTTTTCAATAAACAACTGAATAGTCAATTTATCTTTTTATTAGTTTTTCTTTTTCTTAACGTATACTACAACACCTGCTACAACTACTACTGCAATAATAACTACTACTGCTACAGTTCCTGCTGATGAACCTGAACCTGAATCAGTGCTGCTTGTGCTTGTTGTTCCTGCACTTGAAGTCGAAGCACTGCTTGTATCTGCTGCTGCCGGAGTAGCCTCAACTGCATCAGGGTTGTCATTGTTAAATCCGCTGATTGTAAATGTGATAGTAACGCTGTCCTTCGGTGTTAAGATTGATGGATTTTCGTATCCTTCATTCTGATATGTATTTACACAATCAAACTGATAAAGTTTAAGAAGCTTTGTATCCTCATTTATATATGGATCTCCTGAGAATGCTTCTTTTCCGTCAATTGACAATTTTACATCAGTAACTTTAACTGTTCCATCCTCTACTGCGCTAAGAGGAATATCTGTTGATGCGTAGATAAGTGAAATAACATTGTTTGTTCCGTCTACATCAGGAAGTGCACCGTTGAGTCCTGTTACACCGATAGTGTATGTTCCGTTTCCTGTGATTTCTGCATCAGTAACAGTAGTTCCCTCGAGCTGCTCTACACCATTGTCTCCTGATTTAAGTAATCCGTTATAATCTAAATCCTTAATATCTGAACCGTCACGTCCTGTTGTTGGGTTGAACCATGCATCACGGAAAATCCATGTAGTTGTCTGCTGGAAACCTAAGTATGCGTGATATGTTCCATCCGGATCAAATTTTGCCTTTCCAGCTTTTATTCCTGCCTTTGTAGACTGTGGCTTTGTTGCCGCATCTGCTGCATTAGGTACCGCACTTACAGTAAGTGCCATTGCAAGAGCGCATCCTGCGATAGCTGCTGAAATTTTTCTTAAAGATTTTCTCATATTAAATCTTCCTCCTATACTTTACTTTTAATATCCGACGGCGATTTCAATTAAAAACAGACTTCGCCGACTTACCAATACTTTATCTTAATTCTAGGGGTAAACATTGTAAAATAAAACCATATTTTTTTGACATATTTACCCTTAGAATTAGTTAATATATTTATTTAATTTTTTAATACAATCTACTCATCCACAAAAATCAACGGCATACGAATTGTTATCTTTGTTCCGGCGTTCTTTTTGCTGTCAACCGTAATTCCATACTGCTCACCATATTGAAGTTTAAGTCTCTGATTTACGTTACTTACTCCTATATGACCTTTTTCTGCTGCCTCTCCAGAATTTATTGCATATCTTAGTTTTCCAAGTTCATAGTAGTCCATTCCAACACCATCATCCTCAACATTGACAATTATAACGCCCATATCTCTGCTCACATGAACCGTAAGATTTCCTCCGTCCTCACTTGATTCAAGTCCGTGAACAAATGCATTTTCAACAAACGGCTGGATTATAAGCGGAAGTACCTTCGCATCCATCTCGACATTTTCATCAACGATTACCTGCGAATGTATTCTGTCTCCAAATCTGTAATTTTGAATTTTAAGATAATATTCAATAAGCTGAACCTCAGATTTAAGTGTCACCTTTTTATCACTGACCTGAATATTTCTTCTCATTATTTTGGCAAGCATTTTTACAAGTTCTTCTATCTCAGGCTCTTTATTTATCTTTGCCTTCATTCTTATTGTTTCAAGCGTATTATATAAGAAATGAGGATTTATCTGGCTTGCAAGCATCTTAAATTCCACCTCTCGCTGTTTTGTGTGAATTTTTTCTTTTTGAACCTGCTCATCAACAACTCTCTGCATAAGTGCCTTGTTGTCATCCATCATTTTTTCCAATTCTTTATATAACTCAGCAATCTCATCCTCTCCTGAGATTTCAGTAACCTTATCATATTCACCTATAGCAACATAATGCATCTGCTTTCTCAGAAGTTCCATTCTGTTTGCATACATTTTTGAGAAAACAAGAATCAGAATTACCGATGCAAAAAGTCCCGCTATAACTGCCGTATAACTCTTCAAACTGTTCATATATAAATTTGAAGTAAGATCCTGATACCTCTCAATTGTTGCAAATGTATAATGAGGCGAATTTTCACCTTCAAGCCTGTTAACCATCGGATAAATTTTGTTATATACAAGCAGATAATCCTCAACAACCTCGGTAATTCTTCCTGCAAATTCATGATTTTTCATTTTTTTCAATTTTTTTGAGAGAAACGGTGTATCCTCCTCCATTGAAAAATTTGTGTAAATCGTATCTGTATCGTTAAATAAAAGTATAGTATGCATTGAACGCTCAGTAACTGTATTCACTATAAAATCATTTTGAAGCTGAACACAAAGTATACCGATAATAGTTCCATAATCGTTCTTTATCGCCCTTGTAATCTGCATATGATTCTGCTTTGTTGTCCTGCATCTTCCATAATTCCAGCACATCTTTCCATCCCTATCTATTGTAGGTTTATACCAGCTTTCCGACTTGACGGCATCCCCAAGATAAAAGAAATACTTGTTTGCACTTATAGGTTTATTATCCACAAATATTTTTATATCTGATATTTCTCTTTTATAATAATTAAGATATCTGTCTATTATACCAAGTTTTTCATTACAGTCTTCCTCAAATTCCGATATACTTTTGTATTTCTTTCCTGTAATTTCGTTCACTTCATAATTTCCATACAATTCATCACACACATCCAGTGCGACAGTCATGGAATCCCTAATCTGATTTTTGACGATTTCAACTTCACTTTTCTGTGTATTTTTATTTAGTTTTATCATGTTTGCCTGATTTTTGGCATTTGTATACAAGCTTGCACTTATAAACGGAATCATCCCGCCAACAACATATATAAGTATCATCCTGTGATGTAATCTTAATCCGCCCTTTATTTTGTTTCTGACTCTATCAAATATTTTCATCTGTCTGTCCTTTACCGTTTTTATGACCTAATATTGTCACTTTTTTACATTATAGTAATTCAGAAAAATATGTGCGTCAAGATTTGCTTTTCTAATATATTTATATTATGATGCAATTGTCAAAAGCAATATAGCAATCCGTGGCATCAGCAGAGATAATGATAAGTATAATTGGGAAATATCCGATAATCATACATCGGAAGAATGGAGAGTTAAATGTTTAAAAAAAATAAATTTTTGATATTCTTTGAAATCGTATGTGCTGTTTCAATATGTCTTTTTGCTGCCAGAATATTAAAAACCAAGGCTGCTTCGGTTTACAGCACTTCCTTGTCATTTTTTTCGGATGACAATAGCACCCCGGAACCATCTGCCACACCCGAATTTAACGGTATGGTAACTTCGTCCCGCACAACTGCTGCCACCTCGTCAGCAATAACAATTGAATGGGACTCCGTAGAAGATGCTGATGGATACAGTCTTGCACTTACATACAACAATCAGACAACAACACTTGATACGGAGGACACTTCCTATGAAATAAAAGAACTCAGTCCAGCGACAATTGTCACATACAACTTGACATGTTACAAGAAAAATATACTCGGACAAAAACAGTACGGAACTGTCTCACAGGAATTTAAGACCTGCTCATCAGTCACAAAAGTCACAGGTATTGCTTTAGCTGACAGACTGACGGCTGCTGACGGCAACGGCCAAATCACTTTGGTCTGGGATACTCTCGGCAACGCATCGTATAAGGTATATTATAAACCAAAAGAAAATTCCGAGTTTGTACTTTCCGGTCTGTCAACATCAAATTCATACACTGTCACAGGACTTAATGCCTCTGCCTACTACGATTTTTACGTTCAGGCTTATTGTCTTACGGAAGAAAATACCGGCGACGCATCAAATATTATTTCTGACGCAACTCTCCCTTCCATTGTTTCGGATTTCAAATCCGAGGTAGAGACAGAAACCCAGATTGAACTCTCATGGAACGAGAATGCAAGCGGAAATTATTACAACTTATACAGAAGCGTAAACGACGGTCCGTATGAACTTCTCTTACAGACAACAGAAACTTCATACATTGACCTTAATCTTGACCCCGGTACCGTATGTTCATATCAGATTACAAGTGTCAGTGAAAATACCGGACTTGAAAGTGCAAGAACAGGCGTACTCCGCTGTGCTTCAAGACCGACCGCTGCCAGCGGCGTTGCCATAAGCGAGGGAACAGCAGAGTCCATATCTATTACATGGGAAGAAAATAATACTGCTACCGGTTACCTTATATATAGAAAGAAAGGCTCAGGTTCATATGTCTACCTTGCAAGCACAACCTCTCTTTCATATACGGATACAGGTCTTGACTCAGGTACCAATTACCGCTACAAACTGCTTACATATACAGACACTGCAAACCACCCTGCACTCAGCTATTCAAACGAAGTAAAAACTTCTACTCTGCCTGCAAAACTGACAGTTACGGGCAAAGCAGGCTTTGGAAAAGTAAGACTTTCGTGGCATGCAACAACCGGTGCACAGGGCTATTACATATATCAGTTTATTGACGGCAATTATCAGCTCATTGACACCCTTAAGGGAAAATCAAATGTTTCAAAGACATATGAAAACATGACCGTAGGCACTTCATATATCTACAGTGTGTCAGCCTACAGAACTGCTTTTTCCCAAAGCTTTACCGGTGAAAACTCAGAACAGGTAACAGTAAAACCTGTAAAAACAAAAAAGACTACTACAGTTCCAAGTTACTACAAAACAAAAAAGACTTTGCTTAACAGTGCTGCATGGTCTAAAGTAGCTTCGGTGAAAAAATATGCAAATTACAATAAATGCGTAACAATCCCCGGAATAAAATCTACAAATGTCGGCGGATTTGAAAGCACAAAAATGTGTCCTCAGGGAATAACTTTTGCAAAGAAATATCTGCTTATAACCGCCTATGACACATATTCTGAGGAAAAATCCGTCATTTACATAATGGATAAATATACGAGAAAACTTCTTTCCGTTGCCGTACTTCCAAACAAAACCCACGCCGGCGGTATATGTTTTGACGGCAGCACTGTATGGGTGACAAACGGTAAAAAAATAAGCGGCGTAGCCTTTTCCGATATAAATCAGGCTGCCACTAAGAAAATGACCTACAAAGAAGTTACTTACGCAAAAACTTTTACAACCAATTATACCTGCTCATTTTTGACATATTACAAAAACCTTATATGGACAGGAGATTTTCAGTATACAAAAAACGGAACATTGAGAAGTTACTCAATTGTAAATCCAAATTCCGACACAAGTTCATTAAAAGAAAAATCAAGCGTAACTATTCCTGCTGCCGTTCAGGGACTGACATTTGCAACCGGAGGTAAACTTGTCCTTTCAAGAGCATACGGTTACACAAATGAGCTTAATATTTACAAACCGGCAAAAACCGGCACTGCTTCAATGAAGCTTGGCAAAAAGCTCAAAACCGTCATCACACCGGCACTCAACGAGGGAATAGCCATAAATGCAACTTATCTATATGTAAACTTTGAATCTGCACTTCCGGGTTCACTTGCCCTAAATCATATGGATAGAGTTGTTGCATTCAAACTAAAATCAATATTAAAATGATGCAAGAGTCAAAAGACATTTTGACCCCAACATCATTAAAACAAAAGGAAAGCATGTCCAATCAATGAACTGCTTTCCTTTTATTTTCTTTTTCAATTTTATCCATATACATGAGAAATATGTAACTGCCTGTCAATCTATCTTAAACTGAACCTGTATAGGTTTCTTGAGTGGTTTTCCGTTGAGAGATTTTACATTTGTCGTAATATTTAAAATATACGATTCATTCTGTGCATACGCCTCCATCGGTTCAATCTCAATCTCATTTTCAAGAGAATTATATCTGATTGCAGTCTTTAAAGGTGCAAGATTTAATGATGTAACATATAAGTTCACATTGTTTACAGTCTTTGGGTCAAGCGGAACATTAAACTTTATCTTCCACACAAAATTTCCTGTCTTAAACTTCAAGTTCTGCTTTACCTTATCTTCCATACCCTCACTCATAGATTCAAATTCCAAATAGTTAGCCATACCTTTTTCCCCTGCCTTTCACTACTGCTTCTGTGCTGTCTTTCTTACCGTAAGTGCTAAGAGCAATCCGCTGACTTAATTCTATCACAATATTTTTTATTTGAATAGTGTTTTTAAAGATAAGATTTGTTATACTGTCTATATAACAAGCTGCCGCTTACACTTGCAATACAGCCGGCAGCTTCACGAAAAATTAACTGAAAGGATATATACAATGAGCAAAACCAGTTTTAAACCGGGCAACATGATATACCCGTTACCTGCCGTCATGGTTTCATGCGGCGACATAGACAGTGATTCCAATATACTCACTGTTGCGTGGACAGGTACTATTTGTACCAATCCTCCAATGGCTTACATATCCGTCCGACCCGAACGTCATTCATACGACATGATTAAAAATTCAGGCGAATTTGTGATAAATCTCACAAACGAACAGCTTATCAAGGCAACAGATTTCTGCGGTGTACGCTCAGGCAGAGATGTTGACAAATGGAAAGAGTGCAGGCTCACAAAGGCAAAAGCCGACACCGTAAAATGTCCGCTTATAGATGAAGCTCCCGTAAACATTGAATGTAAAGTAAAAGAAATAAGAGAGCTCGGCTCACATCATATGTTTATTGCAGATGTCACCGCCGTTCATGCCGATGACAAATACATGGACGCAAACAATTCATTTCATCTGAATGATTCAAATCTGCTTGCTTACTCACATGGCGCATACTTTGAACTTGGCAGACAACTTGGAACATTCGGTTATTCCGTTCGCAAAAAAAAGACAGACAGAAAAAAGAAGCACAAATAAATTTTTTAAACATAAATTATTATACAAAGAGAGGGTGTCTGTATGAAAATTATTTATATTAAAATAAAGAATTACAAATCAATTCGTGAACTTGAAATTAACGATATTGAAAACGCACTTATATTAGTAGGAAAAAATAATACAGGAAAAACATCCGTAATTGATGCTTTACTTTTAGCATCGGATTTAAAACCTGCTCCTGCCCATGAATTTCTCGACATCACAAAACCGATTGATATTTCAATTCAGATTGAATTTACGGAAGAGGATTTAAATTATTATTATTCAAGAGGAATACTATGCAAATCAAACAGCTTTGAAAAATGGTTTGAAGAATTTAAAGAACGTATTCCGTCATATAAAGACGGCATCGTATCTTTTACTTTCCATAACAACCCAAACGGAACAACAAGATATAATGACGGATTTAACAAACATAATCCCGACATTGAAAAAATAATTCCAAAAATTTATCACATAGACCAGACACGCAATTTAGAAGCATTACAAAATGACGTTTTTAGTTTTTATGATAAAGAATCTTTTCAAAAATTAAAAGAAAATGAATGTACTTTTGACCCAAAGCGAAAATGCAACCGCTGTTTCCAGTGTATAGGACTTATAAACAAAAAGACTCCTGAAGAACTCACTCTTTTTGAAACTGTCCGTCTGCTCCAGTTCAAACTTTTCCATACAAACCTGCGTGAATTTGAGCGCAAAGTAAACGAACATTTTCATATAAACGGAAGTCCTTCGCAGGAAATACGATATGAATTAAATTATAATATCTATAACCTGTTGAAAGTAGACACTAAAGTCTACAATAAAGAAAGAGACAAAATTGTCGGCTCGCTAAATGTTCTCGGCGAGGGACTTAAAAGTATTTATACGCTTTCACTTCTCGAAGCCTATATTGATGAAAAAAATACTCTCCCTTGCATTATACTTATGGAGGACCCTGAAATATACCTTCATCCACAGCTTCAAAAGGTGGCAAGTGAGATACTTTACAACCTTTCAAAAAAGAATCAGGTTGTATTTTCAACCCATTCTCCTAACCTTATATTTAACTTCTCTACAAAACAGATACGTGAAGTAATCTTAAATGAAGAATACTATACCGACATACGCCAAAACACAGATATTGACATGATACTCAATGACCTTGGCTACACTGCAAATGACCTTATGAACGTAAGCTTTGTATTTATTGTCGAGGGGAAACAAGACAGCAACCGTCTTCCTCTGTTGCTGAAAAAATATTATTCTGAAATTTATGACGAAAACGGACAATTACAGCGAATTACAATTATTCCGACAAACAGCTGCACAAATATCAAAACTTACGCAAACCTTAAATATATAAACAAACTGTATCTTAAAGACCAGTTTCTTATGATACGTGACAGTGACGGAAAAAATCCAAAATATCTCAAAAAGCAGCTCTGCAGTTACTATACACAGCGCTCAAAAGAGGATATTGGAAATCTGCCAAAAGTAGAGCCAAAAAATGTACTTATATTAAAATATTATTCTTTTGAAAATTATTTCCTTGACCCAAAAATCATGGCAAAAATAGGTGTCATAAAATCAGAAGAAGATTTTTATAATATACTCTACAAAAAATTCAAAGACTATCTTTATAAACTTACAAGCGTCAAGAAAATGCAGCGTGTAATCGGCAAACGCATAAAGACAAAACAGGATATAAAAGATAATATTGAAAACATTAAAATTTATGTACGCGGCCACAACCTTTTTGACATCTTCTACGGCAGATATCACGGAACTGCCGAACAGGAAATACTGCAGCAATACATTGACATTGCACCACGCGATACTTTCAAAGACATTTTCGATGCAATAGATGCTTTCGTATATTTTGAAAATCGCAGAAAATAATAAAACGATATTCAGCTTAAATTTTTCTTAATAATTTTTAGGTTGACATAACTGTACATTTGACTATAATAGTTTTATGTGTTGAAGTCTGCCTATGTCTGCGTAATGCACTTATTTTTCAGCACTATACGGACATAGTTTTACATATGCACAACACATGTTCTTATTTACAGACATGTATAAAAAAATACTTATATGAATATAACAAACTTGATATAAATAAAAAATAAAAATATCCGTTCTAATGAGGTGCAAAATGGAAAATCAGTATATTATAAAAGGCGGTACTCCACTCAAGGGTGAAGTAACTATCGGGGGGGCCAAAAACGCAGCACTCGGAATACTCGCTGCTGCAATCATGACAGATGAAACAGTTACTATTGACAATTTACCTGACGTTCGTGACATAAATGTTTTATTACAGGCTATAGAGGGAATAGGTGCTACAGTTGAGCGCATCGATGCCCACACTGTAAGAATTAACGGAAGTACCATCGGAAATATTACCATTGACTATGATTCTATCAGAAAAATAAGAGCTTCATACTATCTTCTCGGTGCATTACTTGGGAAATATAAAAAAGCACAGGTTGCTCTTCCGGGAGGCTGTGACATCGGAAGCCGTCCTATCGACCAGCATTTAAAAGGCTTTAGAGCACTCGGTGCTACAGTTACTATCGAACATGGTATGATAAACACTTTCGCAGACTCACTTCTGGGAAATCATATTTTCCTCGACGTTGTATCTGTAGGTGCTACTATAAATATTATGCTTGCTTCCTGTATGGCTGAGGGTCGTACTGTTATTGAGAATGCCGCAAAAGAACCGCATATAGTTGATGTAGCAAACTTCCTTAACAGCATGGGAGCAGACATTAAGGGTGCAGGTACAGATAAAATCCGTATAAACGGTGTATCTAAACTCCACTCAAGCGAATATTCAATAATTCCGGATCAGATTGAAGCCGGAACATTTATGGTTGCCGCTGCTGCGACACACGGTGATGTCCTCATCAAAAATGTTATTCCAAAACATTTAGAGGCAATATCCGTAAAACTTATAGAAATCGGTGCTACAGTTGAAGAATATGATGATGCTGTAAGAGTTTCTTCTGACCACAGACTTGGTCATACTCAGATAAAAACTCTTCCATATCCTGGATTTCCTACGGATATGCAGCCTCAGATAGCAACACTTCTCGCCCTTTCAACAGGTACAAGTACCGTTACTGAAAGCATATTTGAAAACCGTTTCAAATATGTAGACGAACTTTCCCGCATGGGAGCTTCCATCAAAGTTGAGGGAAATGTTGCAATTATCGAAGGTGTTGAGGGGTTTACAGGTGCTGCCATAACTGCGCCTGATTTGCGTGCCGGTGCGGCATTGGTTGTTGCCGGACTTGTAGCGGAAGGCTATACAACTATCGACTCAATTCATTTTATTGAACGTGGATATGAAGACTTTGAAGGAAAAATGACAGCTCTCGGTGCATCTATGGAAAAAATTCCTGTCGATGACGAACGTGCCGTTATGAAATTCAAACTAAAAGTAAGTTAATATATACAAATAAGGGCAGGCTTTTGGCTTGCCCTTGCTTGCAATGAGGGGGTGTATTAAAATTTATCCTTTTAACTTTAAGGACTATTATCAGATTTTACAGGTACATTATGATGCATCGCCTGATGTTATCAAAGCAGCCTATAGAAAACTTTGTACATTGTACCACCCTGATGTAAGCCACAATCCCAACGAGGACAAGCGTATGCTCGAGATAAACGAAGCATACAATATTCTTTCAAACCCTGATAAACGAACAGCATATCATAAACAATGGCTTGAAAATCGCACTATGCGTTCAAAAAATGTTTATCCTGCTGCCTCATTCAGCTGTTCTTTGACAAGTATGTCAGCAAAAGATATTCTTGACAGATTCTTTCACGCACTTCTCACTAGAAACTGGACGAATGCTTACTCCTGCCTTACGCTAGAAGATCAGGAAAAATTTTCACTTGAAGAATTTAGTGCCTGGAAAGAAGCTGTAAACTCATGTTTTGAAATGCAGGATTACAGAATATCTTTTTACAAAAACTATCATAAATGCCGTCTCGAGGGCATTATTTATCCACAGGTAACAGAATTTGCAGTTGTGATAAACGACACCGATTTGCAATTGTCACAAACTTCGCAGAATGTATCTCACAAATACGTTGCCTATGACGGAAATTCGTGGAAAGTATGCCTTGGAATGCATTCTCTCAAACAGGCAACATTAAAATTTAAGCTGATGGCAGCAAGGCGACAAAATTATGACCCTGTTTTGATTTATAATAATGCCGTATCAAGAAATGACCCTTTGACAGGATTGCTAAGTGAAAGAGGATTTTATGACGATGCATTTAAAGAGATTGAAAGACACAAACGATACAACAATCCTGTATCATTTGCCGTTTTTCAGATTGACTGTGAAAAAACTGACAGAGAGTTATATTGTCTTTGTCAATGTGCCAGCATAATAAAAACAGAATGCCGCATAAACGATATTATCGCAAGACTCGGAAATAAACAGATAATATGCCTGTTTGCCGAAACAAACGAACTTCAGGCAACAGCCGCAGTCAACAAATTTTTACATGCCATCAAACAGCGTCAAAGCGAACCTTTTACAGTAAACGCCGGCATTATGCAATACAACAAAGTTCATTCTCTTGAAGATACCGTTTTTTCTATTTCTTCAAATGTAAGCAAACAGAAAAACACCATAAAGATGAACAATATACACATATAAGGGGGACTAAGTATGACTACAAACAAAAACAAAAAACAACAGACATACAGACTGCTTATTGTAAGTCTTTTTCTTGTCTTGGCAGCGTTTTTCTGCTTTTCAAACAAATCATTTGCTGCTACCAAAAAAACAACATTAAAAAAAACTTCGGCATCAATTTATGTAAACGGTACATATACAATATCTTTAAAAAATAAAATTACAAACGCAACTTATTTTTATACTTCAAACAAAACATCTATTGCCAAAGTTTCCGCAAAAGGTGTTATTACAGGCCGTGGAAAAGGTACTGCGAAAATCAATGTGCGTTATAAATACAAGGGAAACTTTAAACGTGTCGGCTCATTTAAAGTAACAGTAAAAAAATCTTTATTAAAAGGTAATTATAAAAAAGTAACTGCCACAGTAGGGGATGTTCTCAACCCTTCTGATTATCTGAGCAGCGAGAACACATCAGCCGAATATGAGATTACAAGCAGCTCATTACAGGTTGCATCTGTTGCCACAAGCGGTGCTATTACTTGTCTGAAAGCAGGTACTACTTCACTCACTATACACGAAATCTACAATAACAAAAATCGTAAAATAGGCAACATTGAACTTACTGTAATAGGTGCATCTCTTCGCACTAACTATTTTAAAATCGCCTACCTCAACACTCTTCCGTTAGATGAAATTGTTGAGAACACCGATGAAAATGCAGTCTATTCTTTGATTTCAGATTCAACAGATATATACAAATATCTTGATTTATCAAATAGCGGCATTATATCAACAGTCACCGGAAACAGCGTTAAAAGCTTTAACATAACTATGATAGAGACAAAATTTACCGGCGAGACAAGAACCATCGGAACATTTGAGCTTGAACTCACCAATGAACCGTTCGTATCAGAAACCAACCAGTCTATTAAAATAGGACTTGGTGCAACTCTGTCACTCTCCGATTATGAGGGAATTAACATAACAAACCGGCGCTCAGGTGCAACTTATTCATTCAAGCCAAAGGATACAAGCATTATCTCAAACGATATGGTTGCAACAAAACACGGAACAACTACCGTGGAAATAGAGGAAACTTATCTCAACAAAGTTACCACTCTCGATGAGACAGTAGAAGTTACCGTAACAACGGCTTCAATAAAAAAAGAACTCAGCTTAAATGGATTTACGACAATGGTCGATGGTGACATTTACGGTGATTTTCCGGTTGACTGCCGTGACCATACAAAAACATATCATTATGAGGCAGAGAACACTTCAATCTGTACTGTAACAACAGGAGGTACAGATGCAGACCAGGATTACCTTGTAATCTCTCCTTTAAAAGTCGGTGTAACTTCAATTTCCGTATTTGAAACAGTTACCGGAACATCTACAAAAGAAAGAGTCGGAAGCTTCAAAGTAACAGTTAAAGAAGATACAAGTGAACTTCCAAATATAGCAAAATTAAAAGCAAGCGACATCATAAGAAATATATCATTTACACATAATAACAAAACTGTAAACGGTGTAATCAGTACTACAAATCTTACATGTAACTTCTATGATGCCAGCGGCGGATTTATTGACTACGGTACAAAATTTTCAGAGTTAACACGTGGAAGTTTCACAATGATACTCAAAAAATCAAAATATATTGTTAAAAATGCTGAGGCAAGCAACGGTGGCACTGTATGGACATTTACAATAGACCTCGGTGACACTGACCACACACTTGTAAATGTGCCGGTAGTGTTAACTGCTTCCAGACTTGACCCTAGCACATTTATTGATAATATTGTTGTAAAACTCGGACCAACAACAAATAAAATAACTGACATCGGTACAACAGGTATTTTATTTACTACACAGTTTACAGCAGCACAATATGTAGCAGCCGGAGCAACTGAGTACAGCAGCAATTATGCAACAAAAGTTCCTCTGAGCAGTCTTACAAATGTAAGCTGTCAGGTAAACCAGAAAACTTACAACCGAATCAATACACCTACAGCAAATGCAGCAGTAAAGAAAATAAGCACTCCTGTTACAAACGACAACAGAACATGGACATTTAATGTAGAATTTGAGAACGGTACAACACAGGCTTACACTGTATTATTAGGATTAAAATAAACTTAGGAGGCATAAATAACATGTCAGAAAAAAAAGGCAGCTTTATTGTATTTGAAGGCATTGATGGAAGCGGCAAAACAACACAGATAAATCTTTTAAAACAAAAAATAGAAGCACTTAATATAAAATGTCTTGAAACCAGAGAACCATCTGACGGGCCAATCGGCGTTATGATACGCCAATGTCTCACAGGCCGTATGCAGATGGACGAAGCTGCCCTTGCCGCTTTATTTGCGGCAGACAGGCTTGACCACATCAACAACGGCACAAACGGACTTAAAAGCAAACTTGAAGATGGAATTTGTGTAATTTCAGACAGATTTGTATTGTCAAACTATGCTTATCAGAGTGTGAAAGCCCCCCTTGACTGGGTAATGAATTTAAACAGTCAGGCACTTAAAATTCTCCGCCCCGACTGCCATATATTTATTGATGTGTCTCCTGAAATTACACTTGAAAGAATGGCTCAGGGACGTTTTCAGACAGAACTTTTTGAAAACAAAACACGCCTTACCCAGGTTCGTGAAAAATATCTCGAACTCATAGAAAAACTCAGACAGACAGAAAATATAATTATTATTGACGGAAATAACTCTATAGATGAAATTGCCGCAGACATTTGGAAAAAAGTGTCATATTTATTCACCGATTGATACATGATATAAATTTGTGATATAATAAATCCATAAACATTCACATAATAAATTTTGTGACAAAATTTCGTTATGTGCAGTTATTTTTGCGTATAAGTCAAGGAAAAGGAGGGGATTGTCTTTGGATTTAAAAATTACACCTATGCAGCAGCTTCAACAGATTGAACAGGCAGCAAAAACATCAGAATCAGATGGTTCCTTTCGTTTTACTTTGCTTAGTACCATAGAAGAGCAGGAACTGCAGGCAACTCTTTTTACCATGATGGAAGAAATTACTCAACAGGGTGACAAGCTTGGTAAACGCATGGATATAAGAGACATGAAAAATTATCGCCGGCTTATAAAAGAATTTATGAATGAAATAGCTTCACATTCCCATGAATTCAGCCGTGAGAACTTTCTTGATAAAAAGGGACGCCACCGAGTATATGGTATCGTAAAAAAAATAAATCAGACCTTGGACGAACTGGCCGCAGAACTTTTAAGAGAAGAAAAAGACCACTTGGCTATACTTGGAAAAATTGACGAAATCAGAGGTCTCATACTTGATATTATCACATAATTTACTTTCATAATCATAAACAATCGGAGGTTTAATATGGCAAACTTTAATGACATTATCGGCCAGGAAAATATTAAAAAACATTTACAGACTGCTATCAAACTCGGCAATCTGTCACATGCATATATTATCAACGGAGAAGATGGTTCCGGCAGACAGACGCTTGCATCTGCACTTGCAAAAACACTTCAATGTGAAAACCGTACTTCTGATGGCGACGCATGCGGTATATGTAAATCATGCAAACAGGCAGAGTCTCACAATCATCCTGATATTATATATATCACCCATGACAAATCCAGCATAAGTGTAAATGATATCAGAGAACAGTTAAACAACGACATTTCCATCAAACCGTACAGCAGCGAATATAAAATATATATTATTCCTGACGCAAACAAAATGACCGAACAGGCACAAAATGCACTTTTAAAAACAATTGAGGAACCACCCGCATATGCTGTCATTATACTTCTCACAGAAAATGTGGACAGTCTTCTTCCTACAATACAATCACGCTGCGTGACACTTACCATGAATCCGTTAGACAAAGATGAAATCTGCAATTACCTTGTGAACAAACTTCAAATGGAAGATTCACAGGCACAGATAGCAGCCAACTATTGTCAGGGAAACATAGGCAAAGCAATACGATTTGCAAGTTCAAGTGATTTTATTGAAATGAAAAATCAGGTACTTAAACTTCTCAAAAACGTTGATTCAATGAATGTTCCTTCCATTATGGATACAATAAAAGAGTTTGCAAATCATAAAAATGATATAAATGATTATCTTGACCTTATGCTTTTATGGTATCGTGATGTCCTTATGTTTAAAGTTACGAAAGATGCCAATCTTTTATTATACAGTGACGAATATTCAGCCATTTCAGAACAGGCAACAAAAAGAAATTATGAGGACATTGAAAATATCATAGCCGCAATTGACAAAGCGAAAGTTCGTCTCAAAGCAAACGTAAATTTCGATGTCACAATCGAATTAATGATTCTTACAATGAAAGACTGATTTTAATTGCTGGTTACATCTATATTGTGGCCGGCAGTTAATTTTATATATGGAGGAAAAAATGATTTTAATTATAGGAGTTAGATTCCGAAAATCAGGTAAGGTATACTACTTTGATCCTACAAATCTTGACATAAATAAGGGTGACCATGTAATTGTAGAAACCGCCCGCGGAATTGAATATGGTCTTGTTGTTCTCGGCAAAAAAGAGGTAACGGATGATAAAGTAGTACAGCCTTTAAAACCGGTTATAAGAATAGCAACAAGTGAAGATGACAAAATAAATGCCGAAAATGAAGAGAAAGAAAAAGAAGCATTTGATATATGTCTTGAAAAAATTTCAAAACACGGTCTTGAAATGAAGCTTATTGATTCTGAATATACTTTTGACAAAAATAAACTTCTCTTCTATTTCACCGCTGATGGCAGAATAGATTTCAGAGAACTTGTAAAAGACCTTGCATCGATTTTCAGAACAAGAATTGAACTCAGGCAAATAGGCGTGCGTGATGAGACAAAACTTATCGGAGGAATAGGTATATGCGGCAGACCTCTCTGCTGCCATACATTTCTTTCAGAATTTGCTCCTGTTTCAATCAAGATGGCAAAAGAACAAAACCTTTCACTCAACCCAAGCAAAATTTCCGGTGTGTGCGGCAGACTTATGTGTTGTCTGAAAAACGAACAGGAGGCCTATGAATATCTGAACGAACGTCTTCCTCATATAAATGAAAACGTTTCAACTTCAGACGGTTACAACGGTACAGTACAAAGTGTCAGCGTTCTCAAACAGCTTGTCAAAGTCGTTATCACAAAAGAAAACGATGAAAAAGAAGTCAGAGAATATCATGTAGATGACCTCGAATTTGAAAAGAATGTAAAAAGAACATCTGCTTCACCGGGACTTACACTTCCTGATGAAGAACTTGACGAAAATGCATTAAAAGAACTTGAACAGATGGAAAAAGGTGATATTGAGGATCTTGCCGAAGAAAACGAGCAGAATAAACCTAAGGCTAAACGCCAGCAAAAAAAGAATTTTAATAAACCTAAAAAGAACTTTGAGCAAAAAAATAACTCTCGCGATACTTATCCTGAAAAAAAAGGCAAACATGGTAATCGTGAAAATTATCATCACACACAAAAGAATTTCCGTCGTGGCAATGGCAACAATAACAACGGTGGTTACAGCAACAACTACAATAATTTTAAACCTGAATAGGAATTATATATGAACAATAATATACATTTAAAAGACGGTGAACGCCTGGATGATTTGCAATTAAACAATCTGCATATAATACAAAATCCTGAAAAATTCTGCTTTGGAATGGACGCTGTATTATTATCATCGTTCGCCTCAAAAACCATACGGACAAACGACAACGTACTTGATCTTGGAACAGGCACAGGCATTCTTCCGATACTTCTTTCTGCAAAAACAAAAGCAAAGCATTACAGTGCTCTTGAAATTCAAGAAGAAAGCGTTGATATGGCAAAAAGAAGTGTATTGCTAAATAATCTTGATGAAAAAATTGATATTGTAAACGGGGATATAAAAACAGCTTCACAAATTTTTGGTGCGGCTGTTTTTGATGCTGTTACAACAAATCCACCATATATGAATGACAATCACGGTATCAAAAACCCCGATATGCCAAAAGCAATAGCAAGACATGAAATATTATGTACGCTTGATGACATAGCAAGAGAATCCTCAAAATTATTAAAAACAAGCGGACGGTTTTATATGGTTCACCGCCCATTCAGAATGACTGAAATTCTGTGCACACTTGCAAAATACAAACTTGAAACAAAACGAATATGTATGGTACAGCCTTTTGTTTCAAAAGAGCCAAACATGGTTTTGATTGAATCCGTAAAAAACGGAAAACCGTTTGTTAAATTTGAGCCGCCGATAATCGTATATGATACTCCCAGTGTATATACCACACAACTTTTAAATATATATGGAGGAACAGTATGACACAAAACACTTCCGAAACAGGAACACTTTATCTTTGTGCAACACCTATAGGCAATCTCGAAGACATGACTTTCAGAGTAATAAAAACACTTAAAGAAGTTGATTTGATTGCCGCCGAGGACACAAGAAACACAATAAAACTGCTCAATCATTTTGAAATAAAAACACCTATGACAAGTTATCACGAATACAACAAAATAGATAAAGCCAAATATCTTGTTGAAAAAATGTTAAACGGAACAAATATTGCACTTGTTACAGACGCCGGTACACCGGGTATTTCAGACCCCGGAGAAGAAATCGTAAAACAGGCATACCAGGCAGGCATAACCGTCACATCTCTCCCCGGAGCTTGTGCATGCATTACTGCGCTTACTTTATCCGGACTCTCGACAAGACGTTTTTCATTTGAAGCATTTCTTCCAACAGATAAAAAAGAAAGAAAATTCATTCTTGATTCTCTCAAGACCGAAACACGTACAACAATAATATATGAAGCTCCGCACCATTTGAAATCAACATTGGCAGAACTTTATTCATATATAGGAAACCGTAAAATAACTCTTTGCAGGGAACTCACCAAACTGCATGAAACAGTCCAGCAGATGACACTTGAATCTGCAATGGAATACTACAATACAACAGCTCCTAAGGGCGAATATGTTATGGTCATAGAAGGTATTTCCCACAGACAACTTGAAGAACAGTCTATTCAGGAATGGGAAAAAATAACCATTCAGGAACATATGGATATATACCTTACACAGGGCATGGATAAAAAATCTGCAATGAAACAGGTTGCAGCCGACAGAGGAATACCGAAACGTGAAGTATACAATTCTCTTTTAAATGACTGATAACTATATTCTGCTTTTACTTTTAATGCTGGCGTGTCTGTTTTGTCTATAAACAATCACGCCAATTAAAAGTGCATAGATTAACAAATCACCGTTTTTATCCACAAAAAAATCATTATTCTGCTGCTCATCATTATATTTTTCTGCTACCATTTTAACAATCCCATCCACAAACATTGCATCCGGAAGTTCATCGAACATTGGACTGTCTTCGTATTCGTATTTATCACACTCATCATTTATATATTTTAATATAACCCTTAACTCCATTGGCATAATATAGTCATACATATATTCATCTCCCTGTTCCATACCGCACAAACATCCGTTATTATTTAATACTTCCACTGCCGCTAAAGGCATTATATTTCCATTCATATACATTCCATTTAATATATTTTTTTTCATAAAAATACACCACTAAATATTTTCTCTACATTATATGCTTAAGATTTTATTAAGTTCGTTGCAATTTGCCCAAGATATACAAAAACAACCTTGCGTGTACGGTTTTTTCATACTATACTAATTTATTGAATAATACATTTTTATTTAGGAGGACAATCTTGAAACATTTATATAAAGCAGTAGCATTATTTTTATTATTTGGAGTGTCTGTTTTTCTCTTTAGAAAAATGATTCCTGAAGCATCTGTCGGGACGTCAAGTGCAACAGAGCTCCAGACGGCAACATTTCCAATAATGTATCTTCAACTCGGAAACGATTACACCATAAATACACTTCACGGCTACAGCAGTGAATTAAACAGTTCATCAGTAAGAGACTCAATTACTCCTCTCTCATCAGACAAATCATTTTATATTAAATTAAAAGAAAACAAATTAAAAATAAAAAAGCTTACTTACAGTTTAAAAGACATAGCAAACAACAGAGTAATAGAAACAAATACTCTTACAGCATTTGATTTAAAAAACGGTTATAAAACACTGAAAATAAAATTGTCTGAAAGTATTGATACAAGCACCGAATACGGAATGTGTTTTACGCTTACAACAAGCATGAGTAAAAAAATATATTTTTATACACGCATAAAATATTATGACAATACGGATTTCTTTTTAAAACAGAAATTAGAGTTTGTAACTAATTTTCACAATGCCACATTTAAACAAAATAAAAAGTTTAAGTATCAGAGTTACCTTGAAAGTAATACTTCAAGTAATTCATCATATGCAGACGTAGATATAAATTCCTCTCCTGAGCTTGTTACATGGGGCAAATTAAGTCCAAAAGTTATTTCCGAAACAATTCCTACAATAAAGGAAATAAACGTCGAAACAGCGGCTATACAGTATCAGTACTATGTGCGTGCAAAAACCTCCTCAGGCAATGAAACTTTTCTTATAAAGGAGTTTTACAGAGTCCGCTACTCAGGTGGCAGAATTTATCTTCTTTATTTTAAAAGAAATATGGAAGCTGATTTTAATCCAAAATTAATTTCCGTCAAAAAAAGCCAATTTAAAATAGGAATAACAAACGAACAAAATTTTGATATTACGACAAATGAAAAAGCAAATGAAGTTGCATTTGTGCGTAACGGTTCTCTGTGGTACTACAATTTAGACCGGAACACACTTCATGAAGTCTTTAGTTTTTCACAGGAAAAAACGGACTATCTCAGAGACTGTTATGACCAGCACAATATAAAAATACTTAACTTTGACGACAAAAACACCATAAATTTTGTGGTTTACGGCTATATGAACTGCGGTGATTACGAGGGACGTGTAGGTATTATACTTTACAACTACAATCCTTCAAAAAATCTGATTACCGAGCGTGTATACATTCCGCTTGAGACAACTTACCAGCAGTTAAAAGAGGACTTTGGTAAATATTGTTATGTAAATAAACAAAATATTTTCTATTTCTCCATAAATGATGTTGTATACGCTTATAATATATCATCAAGAAAATATGAAATACTTACAAAAAATGCCAATAAAGATAATTTTTCAATGATGCAGGACGCCAAATGTTTTGTATGGTCAAATGCTTCAAGTTCCGATTATGCAGAAAAGATTACTATATTAAATCTTGATACCGCAAAAAAACTCGAAGTTACGGCAAAATCAAAACAAAGTATTGTTGTTCTGGGCACAATTGACGCCAATGTAGTTTACGGATTTGTAAAAAATAAAGATATTTATGAAAACAGCAGCGGTGAACTTGTTCAGCCTGCCTACAAACTTGTAATATCAGATTGCAACGGCAATATACAGAGAGAATATCAGAACAAGGGAATTTACGTTATTTCCGCAACTGTCGATGACAATGTCATACGATTAAAAAGAGTACGCAAATCAGGAAATGGTTTCAAAGCTACCAACTCTGACAGCATACTCAATCAGAAGAAAAAAACTGCAACAACCATACGAGTTACAAAAAGAGTTACAAACCAATCGCTTACCGAAAAATATATATGCATGCCGTCCGGTTATAGCATTAAACAAATGCCGACAATACAAAAATCAAAGCATGTAACGGTAACTGAAAATACAACATTGCATCTTTCAGAGCCAGACGATACACCTGTAAAATATTATATATATGCTTACGGTCAAATAACATCCAGCTCTACAAATGCAGCCAAAGCAATCCAAAAAGCCGATGAACAAATGGGCGTTGTTATGGATAATAAGACACATATTATTTGGGAACGTGGCGGAAAATTCCTTTCAAAAGAAGTATCAGGAATGTCTTATCCTTCAACCACCGACAGCATAAAAGGCTCAGCATATATGCTTATGCAGGCGGCTCAGGCACAGGTAGAAGAATCGAAAATCAAAGGCAGTTCGTTAATGTCAATGCTCAAAAAGCAAATTAACCAGCCTGTCGACCTTACAGGATGTACACTCGATGAAATTCTCTATTTTGTCAGCAGTGGAAAACCTGTTGTCGGTATGTTAAGTTCTTCTCATGCAGTAGTAATAACAGGCTACACAGGAAGTACAGTTACATGGCTTGACCCTGTAACACACAAAAAGACAACAACGTCACTTAACTCAGCCGACAGCACATTTAAAAATGCCGGATATGTATTTGTAAGTTATATAAATTAAAGGATTTAAAAGTTGAAGTTATATAATTTATAAATACAGAACGTCAAAAAAAGAAACAGTTTAATTTTTCAGACTGTTTCTTTTTTATTGTAACTTTTTAACAAAAATAAATATAATTTTTGTTATTTTTGACACTGGAAAAATAATCAAAAACATATTAGAATGTGAAACATCTTAATTTTATTATTTGATGTGTGGAAAGGAATACCATGAAAAACCGCACACATTTATATAAAACATACCATTATTTTCGAGACATATTTCAGACTGGATTACATAGCTTACTTTTCATATCAGGAAAGCTGATATTCAGTTTGATTTTCACTATAACATTGTTAATGTTTTTCTTTGTTGTATCCGAAAAAACATCAGCGAAAAACTCTATTTTTAACTCAGACAAAAAGACGCAAATTATCAATACCCCACACAATAAACTGACACAGGCATTCAAATTAAACAAAGATGTTATCTACAGTGACACCTTAAACAAATCAGCAATAAACTTTTATTATATAAGCAGCCCTAAAACTGACTATACATTATATATAAAATGCCCCGGTGAAACTATTTCACAAAAATATATCCAAATATTTGACAGCACATACAAAGAGCTTGATTATAAATTACAGAAAAAATCGTCGTATTTATGCATCAACTTATCCACTCCGCTATCTGACATATCAGATAAAACATGTATATATATTTCTATAGGCAGCATATCAACTGTTAATAATAAAATATATATTCTTTATACAAAAACCGAGACATCAAAAACTAAAAGCAGCACATCAAACAAACCAAAAACCGGAGATAAAATTAAGAAAACACAGACAAACAAAACTACAAGTAAAAAACATAACAATATAAAGCCCCAGACAGCTGTCGGCAATTCCAAAAAAGATACAGCTGCCAACAGCAAACCTAAAACAAATAAAGCAACACAAAATAAGACAACACACACAAAGCCTGTCAAAGTAAATAAACGCAAAAATAAGAAACTTAAAACTAACACCAAAAAACATGCAGCCAAAAAGAATAATAAAAAACTCACACCTAAACTACAAGGAATTTCACTTTCAAAACATTATATTTTATTAAAAAAAGGAAATTCACTGCAATTAAATTTTACTACTCAACCTGCAAATTTACATGGTTGTAAATACATTTGGACAACTACCAACCCTAAAGTTGCATCCGTTTTCTCCGGAAAAATAACCGCAAAATCCACCGGGCTGGCTGTCGTTAAATTAAAGATAATTCACAATCAGATTGTCAAAACATCAACTTGTACCGTGCGTGTCACATTATAAAAAGGAAGGGGGGAAGGTTACTATGCCTAAAAGAAATCAAACTACAATAAAAAAAAGAAAGGACACCACCATAACAACAAAATTTTTGCCAAATAAAATCCAAAAAATTGTTTCTTCTTTTGAAAATATTTATGTTTCAAATAATACCTGCGTATTAAAATTTTTTGATAAAAACAATAATATAAAAATATTAAAAATATCTGTTTGCAACAAGGATGAATATAGACTGCTTATGATTTTAAAGCAGTCGGACAATAAATATTTATTAAAACCGGAAATAATTCAAAAACAAAATGGATTTATTTATGCTGTTTTTCCATATAAAAAAACACTTATAGAACACTTATCTTCAAATAATTTTACTTTTTACAATTTAGTTGATTTAGCAATTGACTTGTGCCTTGGAATAATTTTTATACACAAAAATAAATTTTTACATTTGGATATTTCTCCCGATAATATTTTTGTGAATGAGGACAATTCTTTTTGTATAGGCGACTACTCTTCTGTGCAAAAAACGGTTAAAAAAATTAAACACGCCAACTTATATTTGACCCCCGGTTTTTCACCTCCCGAATTTAATTCACTGTCAACCGGCTCTCAAACAATTATCAATGAATTGTCAGATGAATATTCAATAGCAAAAACTATTCTTTCAATTTGCAATATACATAACAAACAAACTATTGATAATAATACTGATACTAACGAACAAACTAAAATTGATAAAAAATTTATCAATATAATAAATAAAGCATGTTCGGAAGTCCAGGCTTTCCGATATGCATCAGTATATGAATTTAAAAATGCTCTGGTAACATACGGGAAAAAAAATAAAACACGACCAGATACATACAACTTTAATCTGAATATAAATACTTCAGACAGTTTATTTGATAGCTTAGAAACAATACCAATAACAAAAAAAGCTGATGATGCCGTCACAAATAAACTTGTTACATTTTTTAATACACCCGCCTTTATTACAATAGCAATTCTGCTTGCTATACTGCTGCCATGTGCAGCATTGTATAATATATTTTTTATTTCAAATACAGACAAAGTACCCATGGCACCCCAAACTGAAATTGTAACTGTTACAAACGAACCTGTCACGTTGCAGCTTGAAGAATTTGATGTTAAACAAAATATTATAACATCAATATCCATTAACATATTAAATAATATTGCAGGCAATAATATTGATGCAGCTTCACTAAAAATATTATCTGCAAATGACAATTCCATTACTGATATAACCGGAATTACTGCATTTAAAAATATTGAAGAACTTTATCTTTCTTCAAATAAAATAACAGATATTGATGCTCTGACTAAACTAAAAAAATTAAATACTTTAGTTATCTCATCAAATTCAATTGACAATATCAGTATGTTACCTCAAATACAAACCCTTAAAAATCTTGATTTATCATACAACCAAAAACTAAAAAACATAGAGCCGCTTTTAAAACTGAAATCACTTAAACTGCTATGTATAACCGATACAGGCATTACACAAAAAGATATTTTAAAATTAAAAAAAGCACTTCCATATTGTGAAATAATATATTAAAGAAAGAGAGATGATATTTATGAATACTATTTTTAACTCAAAATCAAACAACAATAAAAACGATTTATTATTTACGGCACATCCAATTTTATTTATATTTTTTTATATCATTCTGTTAACAATAACCCTTTTATATATTCCTAAAATTTCAGGTGCAAAAAATACAAATGAACCCGCTCCAAAATTTCAAAATAAATATAATACAATATATGTAGGCAAATCCTATAAATATATCATTTTAAATAAACCACAAAACTCATCTGTCAGGTTTTCCATAAACAATAAAAAGCTTGCGAAACTTAACTCAAATACCGGATTATTATTAGCGAAAAAAAAAGGAACTGTCAAATTAAAAGCTGAAATTAAAAACAAAAATAAAAGTATAATTTTAACAAAACATATAACCATAAAATATAAAACAAATAAAATAAACAAAAAAAGTAACTCTGAATTATTCAGCCCGCCGTCACATGTAAATAATATAAATTTCACTGTTAAATTAAAATGTGCCAGAATAATGCAACAGTCGCAGGTTGAAAATTCATCCATTTCATTATTAAAAGATAACAGTCTTGCAAATGGAAACTTCAAATCTTTGTCAGACGACGGACGCTATATCACATATGAATTAAATAATTCTTCCATAAAGTTATTATCTCCCGGTGACAGTTCTATGGATGGAACATACCGATTATCCTGCACTTTATCTAAAGAAACCTACAACATTAATTATTATGAACACATGCTTGGACAAGCTGTAACCGGTTTTGTTTTTGACAGAAACAGACATGCACTTGAAAACGCTGATATAACCCTTACAGATAATAATATAACTGTATCTGCCAAAACAGATAAAAACGGATATTATATGATTCGGTTTCCAAAAGCAACAAATGTGACAATGTCTGTTTCATACAAAAACTATTTTTCAAAATACTGTGATAACATATCTCTAAAAGTCACAAAAGCAATATGCAAAAATATCATACTGCATAATGAAAATTCCAAAAACCTTGCTCTATCTTTCAATATCGCAGGAAATGATAATTCAGCAAAAAAAATAGAAATTTCAACATATTACACAGCCTTCAATACTCCTGATGACCAGACAGCATTAAAAACATTTTTCACTGACAGCCTTGGAAATCTTTTGCTTACAGACAGTGAACAATCATCCTTATCCTCACAAACAGATGCGGATATAATCACTATATCCGATAATCAAAAATTTCTTTCTCACACCGACAACGCTGATATTAGCGGCAATATTAAAAAAGACATTTTTAATTTCTCGTATAATCAAAATTACTATGTCAAAGTGTACTCGGAAAATAATAATACATATACATTGAAATCTGAATTTTGTTTTTCATTCAATGATTTTACGTCAAAATATCTTGTCTTTAATATAACTCCGCCAAGCACAGAGAAAACCAATTATACAAAAGCATTACTGCCTATTAACGTAGGCAGTAATGTTGATTACAATAAAATAAATTATTGTAATGTACGTCTTTACAGAATAGGTATTAACTTGCCTTTATGCACATTTAACTTTTCTGAAAATACGCTCGCAGACTTCAAAAATCAAATTGATAAAATGAACCTTTATTTAAACGACGGAAATATTTATTATGCCATTTTTCAATTGTATAATTATGAAAGCAAAGAATTGTTATCTCCTGTTCTCCACAGGTTCCGCATAAACAATTCTAAGATTTATTTTGAAAACGACACAATAACTTTTAATGATTCTTTTAATGCTGATACCAAACTTTTAACCTTACCTTCCTACAAAAATACTATAACTAATGTTTCATTACTTCCTGAAGACACAACTTGCTTAAACACAGTTTTTTGTTCGTACAACAGTTATGGTGATATAAAGAAAACCGTACTCACTTCTCTTTCATCACAATTAATGCAACAGGAACTTTTAAAGTCATCCACACCCTGTATTGTCTATACAAATAATTCTGAATTTGGTATAAACTCAGATAACTAACGGCAATCTTACAAACATCCACTTCCATGACATCCATATAAAAATATTCAGCTTTGCTAATATGATCAATTCTTAATTATTTCTTGTACTAAATATAATAAATTGTTATAAATAATTAAGAAATATTTACTTTTATCTGTGTCAATTTCATTATATAATATAGGTATGGTAAAGTATAATTATTTAAACGAATGGAGATATTATGAAATTATTAAGCGTTACAATTCCAAGTTATAATTCACATGAATATATGGAAAAGGCAATAAAATCAGCTCTTGTAGGTGGAGATGACATTGAAATCCTTGTTGTCGATGATGGTTCATCCGATAACACATTAGAAATTGCACTCAAATACGAAAAGGCATATCCGGGTATAGTACGTGCAATTCATAAAGAAAACGGTGGACACGGCTCTGCAGTAAATACAGGTCTTGCCAATGCAACAGGTCTTTACTTTAAAGTTCTCGACAGCGATGATTGGTTTGATAAAACAAGCCTGCTCAAAGTCTTGGATTTTTTGCGTGAGACTGTAACTGACACAAAGCCTCTCGACATGTTAATATGCAACTATGTCTATGAAAAGCCGAGTGCTCATAAACATAAAGCAATAAATTATCACAGTGCTATTCCATGCAACAAATTTATCAGCTGGAAAGATGTAAAGCATTTTAAAATGAGTCAGAATCTACTTATGCACTCAATCATTTATAAAACCAAATTATTAAAAGAATGCAATCTTAAATTACCAGAACACACATTTTATGTAGATAATTTATATGCTTATATACCGTTACCATATGTAAAAAATATGTTCTATCTTGATGTAGACCTTTACAGGTATTTTATTGGTCGAGAAGACCAGTCTGTAAACGAAGCTATCATGATTAAGCGTATTGACCAGCAGCTCAAAGTTACCAAGTTGATGATTGATGCACATGATTTGTCTTCAATCAAAAACAAAAAATTACAGGCATACCTTACAAAATATCTTGCTATGATGATGATTGTAAGTTCTGCACTTTTAGTCAAAGAGGGAACATCTGAAAGTCTTGAAAAAAGAAAAGACCTTTGGGCATACCTCAAAAGTAAAAATAAGAGATTGTACCGGGTTATATCAAATAGAAAGTTTGGACGTCCATTACAATTGAAAAGTAAAGTCGGCAGACAGGTTATCATTCTTGGCTATCGTTTTTGCAATAAGATTTACGGTTTTAACTAATACAGAAATCTAAAAGGGGGGTTTTTATGGAAGTACCAATTTACTATAATGAGGAAGAAGAATGGCAGCGTGCACTCCTTTTATACGATGCCGTACTCAAAGAAATTTGCACGAAAATCGAAATATTAAATAATGAATTTAAACTTGCTCATCAATACAATCCTATAGAACATATCTCTTCGAGAATAAAATCAGCTGACAGTATTGCCAGAAAAATGCGGATTAACAACAGAGAACTTACTGTAGAAAATATAATCAGATATATAAATGATGTTGCCGGTGTTCGTATTATATGTACATTTACATCTGACATTTATCGTATAGCCGATGCTATAGCCAAACAAAGTGATGTTACTGTTCTTCGTGTAAAAGATTATATTGCCAATCCAAAGCCAAACGGATACACAAGTTATCATATGATAGTGTCTATTCCTATCTTTCTTTCAAATGATAAAATAGACACAAAAGTTGAAATTCAAATTCGAACTATTGCAATGGATTTTTGGGCTAGTCTTGAACACAAAATTTATTATAAATTTGACGGCAAAGCACCTGATGGAATTCGTGAAGAATTAAAAGAATGCGCAAATATAATCTCATTCCTTGACCAAAAAATGTTTTCAATCAATGAGGATGTAAAGCACTATCATGATGACTTTAATGGCGGTTCATTTGTCACAAACGACCTGCCTGCGCACATAACAAAAGAAAAATCAGATACCATTCCACCTGAATTAAAATCATTATATGGAAGCGTTGTCTCAGATTAAAATACAAAAAAAGAGTACACATTTGTTTTATCATTGTGTACTCTTTTTTATTACATCATTATTTTTATTTTCTATTCCATGTTTCCGAAATTTTTAAGTCCGGTGTTTGATTTTGCCTCATCCAATGCCTGCTGTTCTTCTTCTGACAATATAACAAATGCCTCGCCGTTTACAACTTCTTTTGCATATGTAAAACAGCCTTCTCTTGAACTATGCATTGAATTTATTATAAATCCGTTATTTTCATCTGTGAGCAATACAAGAACAAAGCTTAATTTTCCGCCAATCTCTTTAAACGCATCATACTTAACCAAACCAATTTTTTGATAGCAGGTAACAATTCTTGTAGAAACATCATCTACTCTTTTATTTAATTCAGCTACCTCTGTTTCAAGTATATCGACTGATGAAAATTTATCAAGGATTGCTTTTTCAAGATTTTTCCCATTCTCTCCTGCCATGAATTGTTTATATTTTTTTCTTGTACTACTGTTTTTCGCCATTGTAATTATAAGCAAAAGAAAAAGTAACAATATAACCCCTGCCATACCAATAACTACATAGCCAATATCAATTCCAAACTCATTAAATAAATCCATTTTAATTAACCTCGCTCTCATTCTTAATACCGTTTATCAACTCAAGTATTCTTTCAAATTCACTCTGCGAATAGTATTCTATTTCTATTCTTCCTTTATCTCTAGACTTTCTGTTAATATTAACCTTTGTTCCAAAAGTCATTTTCAAATCCTCTTCATATCGTTTATATATTATTTCTTCTTGAGGACTAATCTGCTTTTTGTTTTCTTTTTTCTTTTTATTTCCGTTTAATATACCCTTAACAAGCTTTTCTGTTTCTCTCACGCTCAATTTTTCATCAAATATTTTTTGAGCAATTTCATACTGCAAATCACCATCTTCTATAGGAATAAGTGTTCTTGCATGTCCACTTTTTAATTTTTCCTCAATCACCATCTGTCTTACTCTCTCATCCAACTTTAATAGTCTGAGAGAATTTGTGATAGCAACTCTGCTTTTAGACACTTTTTCCGCAACTTCATCCTGTTTTAAACTATATTCTTTTATAAGCTGCTCATACGCTTCTGCTTCTTCAATCGGATTTAAGTCCTCTCTCTGAATATTTTCAATAAGAGCAATTTCCATAATCTCCTGATTGCTATAATTTTTTACTACAACAGGAATTTTCTTTAAACCGGCAATTTTAGCCGCTCTCCATCTTCTCTCACCTGCAATTATTGTATACAAATTTTTTTCTGATTTTTGCACTACAAGAGGCTGGATTATTCCCTTTTGTTTAATCGACTCAGCAAGTTCGTGTATTGCATCTTCATCAAAACTCTTTCGTGGCTGATTTCTATTTGGCTCAATTCTGTTTATATCTATTGTGTCAACCTCTTTTATAACTTCTTTGACAACTTCTTTTATAACTTCTTTTGTTCTTATATTTTCTTTTTCAGACTTAGTTTTTTCTTTCGCCTGAGGTATAAGAACATCAATACCTTTTCCAAGTCCTTTTTTTGCCATAACTTGTTTCCTTTCATATCATGCTTAATCTTTAATTTATCAAATTATCTTTCAATAACTTCATCAGCTAAAGCCCTATATGCTTCTGCTCCTGCTGACCTTGGAGAATACATATTAATTGGCTGACCATAACTCGGTGCTTCTGCCAATCTAACATTTCTCGGAATTATAGATTTATAAATATTTTTATCTATATTTTCTTTTACATTCTCCACGACCTGTAATGATAAGCAAGTTCTGGCATCATACATTGTAAATACAACACCCTCTATTTCCAAATTATTGTTTAGTCTTTCCTTTACAAGCTGAATTGTATACATAAGTTCACTGAGACCTTCCAATGCATAATATTCACATTGTATCGGTACTATAACAGAATCAGCCGTAGTCATTGCATTCACTGTCAATGTATTTAACGAAGGCGGACAATCGATTATAATAAAATCATAATCATCTCGTATTCTATCAACCTCTTTTTTTAAGATATACTCCCTTTCATCCTTTCCTATAAGTTCAATTTCTGCGCCGGACAATCCTCTTTCAGAAGGAATGACAACCAAATTTTCAACGATAGATTTAGTTATCGTTTCTTCTATTTTCGCCTCACCCAAAAGCAGCTCATAACTTGTATTTTCCACTTCATTTTTGTCAATTCCTAACCCACTTGTAGTATTTCCCTGAGGGTCCATATCAATTGTAAGCACCTTTTTGCCTTTTTCAGCCAGACATGCTGAAAGATTTATTGCGGTTGTTGTTTTTCCTACCCCACCTTTTTGGTTTGATATTGCAATTATTCTCCCCATTTTTCCACCTCATTTCTCTTAAAATATATTATATTAATATTACTTAATATTTACATATATCGTAAACATCCATTCAAAATGTTTCACGTGAAACATTTTATTAGATATAAACTGCTTTTGCATTTAGAACACGCTATTTTCATATGACAATGACTATTTTATCATATCTTATACTCTTTTGCATTTATAATACACATATTGAAAGTAATTTTTTTATTTACAAATTTTTCTGTTATCTTATTACTATTTTTTTAGGATATTTCTTTGCTACTTTTCTCGGCCATCTTTTATTTGATTTTATATATTTAAATCCTTTTTACATTTAAATCTTTTTATCTATTAAATCTTTTATCCATATATCTTTTATGTATAAATTTTTGTCACTTTAGTATCCAATAAATATTTATCTTTTAATTCCTTAAGTTCTTTCATATGCTCTGTTTTTAAATGATTTTGCTGTTTTTCTTCAGATTCCCATTCTTCAACAAGCAACAAATCATCTGCTTCTTTTGCATCATAAAAATATTTGTATGATATAAATCCATCCTCACATTTAATTTTATCAATTATGTGCAAATCAAATACATCATTTACAAACTTTTCTCTTAGCCCATGCTTAGCCTTATACTTTACAATAAGCATTATTTTTTTCATTTGTTTATCTACTTCTTTCTACCTTTTATTATTTGTTATTAAAACATTTCACAATTAAAATATTTCACAAAAAAATGGTATAATGTTTCACGTGAAACATTATACCATTTTTAATAATATTCTTCTACAGCCAACTTTAAATATTCATATATTTTTAAGATGAATATTGTTTGTTCTTTTGTGTAGTATAAGTAAGTAGTGAGCAAAATAAAACAACATATATTGCCTTTTTTACTAAATCACAAATTACAGTGGATTTTTTTTAGGTTTACCGCCTTGTCTCGGATACTTTTTATTCAATTCTTTTTTCTTCTCAAATATAACAAAACTTCTATTTATATCTGTATTAGGCAAACTAAATTTAATCACATCTTTATTCTTGCAAAACAATTGCTTTTGTGCATTATCTGCTGCCACAAGTTCTTCTTTTATATCTCCCGATTTATAAGAAACAAAAACGCCGCCAACTTTAACAAAAGGAATACAATATTCAAGTAATGTTGATATATTAGCGACCGCTCTCGAAACACAAACATCAAACTTTTCTCTATATTGTACATCTCTGCCAAGTTCTTCCGCTCTCGCATGAATTGCAGATACATTTTTCAATTCGCACATTTTTGTTACTTCATTCAAAAAATTTATCCTTTTATTAAGAGAGTCCATCAATACAAATTCTGCATTGTCAAGTACAATCGCAAGAGGTATTCCTGGAAATCCTGCCCCTGTACCAACATCTATAATTTTTTTCTCTTCCAAATCCATCTTTGGTATTAAAGCAATACTGTCTACAAAATGTTTATATACTACTTCTCTCTCATCAGTGATTGCTGTTAAATTCATAACTTTATTTTTTTCTATCAGATATTCATAATATTTTTCAAATTTATCAAGCTGTTCATCTGTCAATTCAACTTGTGCGGCTGAGGCTCCTTCTTTCAAAAGTTCTTTCAACATATCACTCATATTTACATTTTTCCTCTCATATTTTCATGTATAAATATATTTTCATGTATAAATATATTTTCATATATTAGTACAAAAATCTACGAAAATTCAAAAATATTAAAATCAATTTTTAGTTACTTGCCAAGATATATAAGCAATACTGAAATATCTGCCGGTGAAACTCCCGAAATTCTTGAAGCCTGTCCGACTGATGCTGGTCTTAATTCTTTCAATTTCTGTACAGCTTCCTTTCTCAAACTATAAACATCATCATAGTCAATATCATCCGGAATTTTTTTGTTTTCTAGTTTTTTGTACTGTTCTACCTGTCTCAACTGTCTTTTTATATATCCCTCATATTTAAGTTCAATATTTACCTGTTCTTTGACATCCTCAGGCAGCTCTTGTCTATCCTTATCGATTTTTCCAATTATCTCGTATGACAACTCAGGTCTTTTTAACAATTCCGCTAAAGTTGTTCCTGACTGTAATGCAGTACTTTCATATCTAGCCAGCAATTCCTGTACTTCCGCTCTTGCCCCAACAGTTGTCTTTTTCATTCGTTCTACTTCTGCACCAATCATCTTCTCTTTATCAAGCAGTTTTTTATAGCGTTCATTGTCAATAAGTCCAATGTCATGACCGATTTTTGTAAGACGTAAATCTGCATTATCCTGTCTCAAAAGCAACCTGTACTCGGCTCTTGATGTCATCATTCTGTAAGGTTCATTGGTTCCCTTTGTAACAAGGTCATCAATAAGAACTCCTATATATGCCTGTGAACGGTCTAAAACAAGAGCATCTTTTCCCAAAAACTTCATAGCCGCATTTATTCCGGCAACAATTCCCTGCGCAGCCGCCTCTTCATATCCCGAACTTCCGTTCGCCTGTCCTGCACTGAAAAATCCCGATATATTTTTAAATTCAAGAGAAGATTTCAACTGAGTAGGATTTATACAATCGTACTCAATTGCATATGCGTTTCTTACAATAGCTGCATGCTCAAGTCCCGGTACTGTATGATACATTCTATATTGAACATCCTCAGGCAGAGAACTTGACATTCCACCTATATACATTTCATTTGTATATAATCCTTCCGGCTCCAAAAATACCTGATGTCTTTTTTTATCTGCAAATCTTACTACTTTATCTTCTATGGAAGGACAATATCTTGGGCCTGTCCCCTTTATATTTCCAGAGTATATCGGTGACCTGTCAATATTATCCCTGATAATTTTATGAGTTTCTTCATTAGTGTATGTAAGCCAGCATGATATCTGCCCTCTCTCCAACTCTTCAGGCGTATTTGTAAACGAAAACGGAACAATTTTTTCGTCACCTTTCTGCTCCTCCATCTTTGAAAAATCAATCGTCCTCTTATCAACTCTTGCCGGAGTACCCGTTTTAAATCGTCTAAGCTCTATTCCAAGGTCTAAAAGTGATTGACTCAAAGAATTAGCTGCACTAAGCCCGTTAGGACCTGTATACTGGCTTACATCGCCATATATGCATCTCGCCTTTAAATATGTTCCAGTACACATAATTACAACGCTGCATGGGTAAATTGCGTCAGACGTTGTTCTTACTCCTGTCACTTTTCCGTCCTCAACAATCACTTCTGCCACTTCGCCCTGTTTTATTGTAAGGTTATCCGTATTTTCAAGTACATTCCTCATTGAATTGCTGTAATTTTTTTTATCAGCTTGTGCCCTAAGTGAATGAACAGCCGGACCTTTAGACATATTTAACATCTTTGTCTGAATAAATGTCCTGTCAATATTTTTACCCATCTCTCCGCCAAGAGCATCTATTTCTCTTACAAGATGTCCCTTTGAACTTCCTCCGACATTAGGATTACATGGCATCATAGCTATGCTATCCACACTAACCGTAAATATAAGCGTTTTTAATCCAAGCCTTGCTGTTGCTAAAGCAGCTTCACATCCCGCATGTCCAGCACCTATTACAACCGCATCATAACTTTCATAAGTATATGACATCTTCTCAACCTCCATCATGTTTTATTCTTTACATTATCTTCACACTCTTACAAGTAGACTTCTACTCATGCCATTATCCACTATTTTCCCATACAAAATTCTTTAAATATCTTATTTACTAAATCTTCAGACGCTGTCTCCCCATTTATAAGCCCGAGTTCCTTATAGGCATCCATCATATCAATAGTATAAAAATCCTCCGGCATATCATCATCTATCGCCTGCAATACGGCATTTATGCTTTCTATTGCAGAAATAACAGCCTCTTTATGTCTTATTCCCGTCAGATAAACCTGATTATTAAATGAAATATTTCCGTCAAGGAATGAGTTATTTACATAGTTTTCAAGTTCTTTCATTCCCTGCTTTGTTTCATTTGAAAATGTTATGCATTCCCAATTTAATTTCTTTTGAATATCTTCAACCGTTATTACAGGATTTAAATCAGATTTATTCATCAATATTACACCTTTTTTCTGTTGTAATATATCAATAATCTGGAAATCAGCATCATCAAGCCTCTCGCTTGAATCTACTACATAAATTATAAAATCACACTTATCTGCATATTCAATCGCCTTGTTTACACCTATATTTTCAACTATATCATTTGTTTCATGTATACCGGCAGTATCAACAAGATTTAATATCACATCTCCAAGTTTTACTCTCTCTTCAAGAATATCCCTTGTAGTTCCTGCAACATTTGTTACTATCGCTCTCTCTTCATCAAGCAGAAGATTCATCAGTGATGATTTACCTGCATTCGGTTTTCCGACAATAACCGTATTTATACCTTCAGATTTCATTCTGCCGTCATCAAAATGTTCAATAAGTTCATTTAGTTTTTCCCTGTCATTTTGAAGTTTATCTTTTAATTCAAATCTGAACTCCCCAAGTTCATAATGTTCCGGGTCATCAAGTGCAGCTTCGATATATCCCATATCATGAAGTATATCCTGTCTTATATTTTCAATATATTTTGAAAGATTTCCCTCAAGCTGGCTTAAAGCACTATCCAATGCATAATTATTTTCAGAAGATATAAGTTTCATAACGGCTTCTGCCTGTGCAAGGTCTATTCTTCCATTTAAAAAAGCTCTTTTTGTAAACTCTCCCGGCTCCGCCAAGACAGCTCCGTTTTTTAATACTGTTTCCAAAATTTTTTTGACAATAAACGGGCCTCCGTGAGAATCTATTTCAACAATATCTTCTCTGGTATAACTGTTAGGTTTTTTCATGAGCAAAACCATAACTTCATCAATCACTTTTCCGTTATCAACTATAAAACCATAATGTATTGTATGTGATTCTTTTTTCCAAAAATATTTATCATCGTATTGAATGCCATCTTTTTCACATTCTGAAGTCAAATCAATCTGGCTTCTTTTTCTAAATATTTTTCCGGCTACAGTAAGAGCATCATCACCGCTTATTCTTATTACGCCTATTCCGCCGCCCATTCCACTTGCTATACTCGCAATAGTTTTTGTATACATCAAATCCTCCAATATACCATAACACGCCTGTTTTATAACAGAAAAGGGACTGACAAAACCAGCCCCTTTCCTTTTATTCGCTATCTGTTACTTTTTCTTCATCAACAGAAACCGTCTCTACATTCTGATTGTCTCTGTTGTAATTCTTTCTGTATGAATTATTATATTTCTTATAACCACCGTTGTTTCGATATCTTGATTTATTACCATAACCATACTTTTTCTTCTTTTCGTAGTCTTTCTCAAAACCAGGTTTCAAAGAAATAACAACTTTTCTGTATGGCTCTTCACCCTCACTGTGAGTCTCAACATATTTATCATTCTGAAGTGTCGAGTGAATAACACGTCTCTCATAAGGATTCATAGGCTCAAGAACAACACTCTTGTGAATTCTTTTAACCTTATGTGCAAGATTTCTCGCAAGATTTTCTAATGTTTCTTTTCTTCTCTCACGATAATTCTCTGTATCTATTTTAACCTTCACATAATCCTCTGTTTTTTTATTTATAACAAGACTCACGAGATATTGAAGTGAATCAAGAGTTACACCTCTCTTACCGATGAGCATTCCCATTTCATCACCTGAAAGCTCTATATTCATCTGCTTCTCAACATCATTGTACTCAATTTCGATATCAACATTCATTTCCATCGCTTTAAATACATCACTTAAAAACTCAACCGCATTTTCCTGTATGTCATCTTTTTTTCTGACACGTATTACAGCCTGTTTACTAAATAATCCAAGTATACCTGAACTTCCTTCTTCAACAACTTCATACTCAATCTTATCACTTGTTGTCTGTAATTCAACTAACGCATTTGTTATAGCATCATCGACAGTCTTTGCTGAAAATTCTCTCCAATCTGACATATTCTCCTCCGTTTCCATAAAGGCAAATGCAAATTCAGCTATTATTTTTTACCCGTATTATTATCATCACGAGCCAGCATATTTGCATATGCAGCTATACTACCTTTTTTATAATTTTTATTTCCGCCATTGTTAGGTGATTCTTTTGTGCTGACCACCTTTGCATTTTTATTTATTCCGCTGTTCTTATTTGTTTTCTGAGTTTTTGTATTATTTATTGAGCTTGTCCTCTGTTTTGCAATATCCTGCATTGTAGAATTAGGATCAATACCCATTTTTTCCATACGCTTTTTGTTTTTCTCAGCATTCTTTGCCATCTCCGCATCCATGTCAATTTTGGAGAAATAAACATTTATTCCAATTCCCTGGAATATACGGAAAACATTACCTGCAACCCAGTATATACCAACACCTATAGGGAACATAAAACACATCAAACCTGTAATAAACGGCATAACATTATTCATTGTCTTCATAGACTGTGCAGTCGGATTGTCTGATGCATCCTGCTGCTGTGTTCCTGCCATACTAATCTTTGTACTAAGCATCTGTGTGATAACAGATAATATTGGTATAATAATACTAACACTCTTTATTCCCGGTGTATCTGCTATATTCAATCCTAAAAATGTGTTGATATGCTTAGATTTATCTGCCACTTCCATAATAGCTGTTTTTAAATCCGGACACTTTACTGCAAGCTGCGTCCACGCACTTGTATTAAACTGACCTAAAACATCTACAAAATAGCTTATATTATCGCTCTTTTTTGCTGCTGACACGGCATTTGTGACAACATAGGTGCTGGATGAAACCATCTTTGAAAGCTGTTCAACACTTATTCCTGCACTTTTAACCTGCTCTGCAATTCCACTATAAATATCATAAACCTGTGGAACATAAGCCGGAATATTGTAAATCACACGATACAATGCCAATAATATAGGAAATGTAATCAACATAGGTAGACATCCGCTTGCCGGACTAACTCCATATTTCTGATACACTGCCTGTGTTTCCAAAGACATCTTTTGCTGTGATGCCTGATCTTTCTTATTTTTATATTTCTTCTGAATCGCCTGAATTTCAGGATTCATTATCATCGACATTTTAGAAAATTTCTGCTGTTTGATTTGCATAGGCATCATCAAGCCATTTACTAAAAATGTAAATAAAATCATACAAATTCCCGTATTTTCAATACCGAAATTCGCCAATAAAGCATACAACGCCTGTAAAATATAACCCAAAACTCTCGCAATAGGTCCCAAAATAGCACCCTGGTAAGTTGTTAAAATTACATTCATAAACTATAAGTCCTCCTGTGCCAAGTCAAAGGGAAATCAAGGAACCGGATCGTACCCTCCCTTCGCAAAAGGATGACACCTCAAAATTCTTTTTACAGCCAAAAAACTCCCTTTAAAAAAACCATACTTTTCAAGCGCTTCTATAGCGTATTTAGAACAAGTAGGTGTATATATACACGCCGGTCTTCCTTTCAAGGGAGATATATATTTACGATATATTTTTATAACAAATATAAGTATCGATTTCATAACTAATTATCTCTTAAAATCCCATGCATCTTACCTAAATGCAAGAATGCACTGGAAATATCACTATACTTTTTACCTTTAGCTGTATTCCTAGCAATTATAACAATGTCATAACCCCTGGCAAACTTTTCTTCATTTAACCTGATACTCTCTCTTATCAATCTGGTAACCCTATGCCTGACAACACTATTTCCAACTTTTTTACTGACTGTTATTCCATATCTGTTTTCACTGCTGCCATTCTTCAATAAATACATAACTAAGTATCTGTTGGCATAGGATTTCCCATGATGATATACATTTAAAAATTCAAAATTCTTCGAAATAGATATAAACACAACTTTTCCCTCTACAAAGGCAAATCTTTATAATAGAAGAAAAGGTCACATAAATGCGACCTATGCGGATAACTTATGTCTTCCTTTTGCTCTTCTGCTTGCTAATACTTTTCTTCCATTAGCTGTCTGCATTCTTTTTCTAAAACCATGAACCTTTGATCTTGATCTTTTCTTTGGCTGAAATGTCATCTTCATTACAAAACACCTCCTTTAATTTCTACTTCTACGCATATAATCACGCATATCACATATTATATTAGCAAAAGTCAATTTCGTCAAGTAAAAATCTTGATTTTAGTGGATTTTAATTGTTTTTTATGAATTGATAACAATTGATAATGTAATATGATTTTCAACATCATTATTAACATACTTTAACAGTTTTTCAACATTATTATGCACAAGTGGAAACTGTTAATCTCAAAAATTGTAGATATGTTTATGTAAATTAACACATATATAATAGGAAGAAACTTTTTCAGTTCAACAATTATGATATAAATTTCCACATAAAAAATCAACATCATTAACATTAGCGTTTATATATCATGAAGTACCGTAAACACTATATGTCTGATTGTTAACAAAATATATGTTTGCCCTGAAGTTATGAACAAATTGTGCACAAAATGTTGATAACTTCGACTTTTTACTATGTACTTTCAACAGTTATCAACAAAGTTATTAACATTATCCACTTTTTTGCTGATTTTAGGCATTTTTCAATGTTTATTAACAACTAACAAGTTATGCACAATTTTTGTTCATATAGTGTGGATAACTGTTAACAACCTTAATTTTTCAGTTTTATCTTTATTATTAACATTATAAACAACTTATACTCAGCTTTTATTAACATATCCTCACTTTTGTTGATAAAAACTTGTATTTTAACTGTTTTTGAGATAAAATGAGTATGTATGATGTGTTAATAGCGCCTATTTTTCTTTGTTTTAATTTATTAGGTTATGCACATTTGTGAAATTTTAAAGAAATGAGGTACAAAATCTTGGAAAATGAGCTTTATGAAAGATGGGATGACATTCTTGAGCGTATGAAAATTGATTTTGACATTTCAGATGTATCTTTTCGTACTTTTATCAAGAAATTAAGTTTATACGGAGTTGAAAATAACCTTATTACAGTTCTTATAGATGATACAAGCATCGGAAGTAACAGCAAACAATTTATTGAGCAAAAATACAATACTTTTCTTTCTGTTGCCATCGAAGAGGTAACCAATATTCATTATGACCTTACCTACATTTCTTTAACTGAACTTGACGCTAAAAGCTCAAACAATGTTCCTGAAAAAGAAGAAAAGAAGGTCAGATTAAACCCTTCTATAAACCCTAACTATACATTTGATACATTTATTGTCGGAGACAATAATGATTATGCCCATGCTGCATCTTTAAAGGTTGCAGAGGAACCCGGTGACACTTACAATCCTCTTTTTATATATGGAGGTGCAGGTCTTGGAAAGACGCATCTGATGCATGCAATTGCAAACTACATTTTGGAGCATGATAAATCTAAAAAAGTCGTTTATGTTACAAGTGAGACTTTTACCAATGAAATCGTAGACGCAGTCCGTGACAGCAAAAATGAACATTCTACTGCCCGTCAGGACTTCAGAAATAAATATAGAACAGTGGATGTCCTTCTTATAGATGATATTCAGTTTATTGAAGGTAAGGAAGCAACGCAGCTTGAATTTTTCCATACATTTAACCACCTGCATCAGCAGGGCAAACAGATTATTATCTCCAGTGATAAACATCCGTCTACCATGACAACACTTGAGGAACGTCTCCGCTCACGCTTTGAGATGGGACTTACTGTAGACATCAAGACGCCAACCTACGAAACACGAATGGCCATCTTGCGCAAGAAAGTTATAGAAGAAAACATTGCCATAGATGATTCTATACTTGATTATATTGCTTCTAATATTGTTTCTAATATAAGAGAGTTACAGGGAGCAATAAATAAAGTTATATCATTTTCAAATTTATGCGGCAAAGAGGTAACAATGGAGCTTGCTAAAGAAGCCCTGTCAGACATGATAAATCCTAATATGAAGCGGCAGATTACTATAGATTACATTACCGAGACTGTTGCCGACCACTTTGGAATTACGGTAAAAGACCTCATGTCTACAAAACGTAACTCCAATATTGCCTTTCCACGTCATATATGTATGTATTTATGCCGTCAACTTACCAGCAGTCCGCTTGCTGAGATAGGCAACAAACTTGGAAACAGACATCACTCAACCATATTACACGGTATTGAGATAATAGAAAAAAAATTAAATGACCCTGATAATAATGAGGAGCTTATTAAAACTTTGGATGTTCTTAATAAGAAGATAGACCCTCAATAACTATTTTTAATGAATTAAAGTTTATATACATGAAATCAGTGGCACTATTGTTAAAATAGAATTGACATATCGACATTTTCTGTTGATACAGTTCAACAATTTTGCTGTTTTTAATTTTTGGTTTGTGGATAAAACATGAGTTTTCAACATTAATTCATATTTTGTTAAGATAGTTATCCATATCAAAAAATTCAGTGTTCACAGTGGCTGGAGGTACTTTTCAACTTATCAACACCCCCTACTACTGCTACTGCTGAAATCCTTAATATTATTTTATATTTTTTTCGCCAATAACACTTTGAAGGGAGTTATACACAATGAACATTATTTGTGATAAGAATAAGTTACTTGAAGGTATTAATATTGTATTAAAAGCTATTCCCGGTAAATCAACAATGGCTATATTAGAATGTCTTGTTATTGAAGCTGATAATAATACTATAAAATTAATTGCCAATGATCTTGAAATCGGTATTGAGACTGTTATTGAAGGTGAGATTGTTGAAGAAGGCTGTGTTGCCATAAGTGCAAAAGTATTTTCCGATATTATCCGTAAGTTACCTTCAGAACAGGTAGAAATTAATGTTGATGAAGCTTATCAGCTTAATATTAAATGTGGAAAAGCAAAATTTAACATTTCTGCAAAACCTACAGATGAATTTCCATATTTACCACAGATTGTCAAAGATAAATATGTTGAAATATCTCAATTTACACTTAAAGATATTATCAGACAGACGGTATTCAGCATCTCCGACAATGAAAATGCTAAGGTTATGACGGGTGAATTATTTGAAATTAATAATTCAACACTCAAAGTCGTTTCACTCGATGGACATAGAATATCTATAAGAAAAGTTGAACTTAAAAATAACTACGATAATATCAGCGTTATAATTCCGGGCAAAACACTGATTGAAATAAATAAAATTCTTAATGGTGGAATTGATGATGAAGTTAAGATTTACTTTACTGAAAAGCATATTCTTTTTGAATTTGATAATACAATTGTTTTATCAAGACTTATAGAGGGAGAATACTATAAAATTGATAAAATGTTATCAAGTGATTACGAAACAAAGATTACAGTAAATAAAAAAGACATGCTTGACAGTATTGACAGAACTACACTTTTGGTAAAAGAGTCTGAAAAGAAACCTGTTATTATTGATATTAAAGACAATAGTATTGGATTTGCCATGAATTCATCAATTGGTTCCATGCATGAGGAAATGGATGCCGTTAGGGAAGGTAAGGATATAATTATAGGGTTTAATCCACGTTTTCTTATGGATGCGTTGAGGGTTATTGATGATGAAGAGATTACTCTTTACATGATAAATCCTAAGGCTCCTTGTTTTATAAGGGATAAGGATGAAAGTTATATTTATCTGATTTTACCGGTTAATTTTAATTAAAATGATTGGAGGTTGTGATGGAAGCAATACAGATTAGTGATGAATTTATAAAACTTGGCCAGGCACTCAAACTTGCAAATCTTGTTTCTTCAGGAGTTGAAGCTAAAGTGGTAGTGCAGAACGGTGAAGTTAAGGTTAATGGTGAAGTTGATACCAGAAGAGGAAGAAAACTTTATCCTCAGGATGTATTTGAGTACGATGGAAAGCAAGTGACTGTTATTGGAGAGTAAAGTGAGGGCATTATGAAAATTGATTCTATAGAGGTTGGAAATTTTAGAAATTATAATTCTGCCAGACTTGATTTTCATGAGCATACGAATATTCTCTATGGTGATAATGCTCAGGGAAAGACAAATATCTTAGAATCCATTTTTGTTGCAGGAACTACGAAATCACATAAGGGAAGCAATGACAGGGAACTTATAAAGATAGGCTGTGATGAAGCCCATATACGAATGTTTATCAATAAACGTGGAATATCTCATCGAATAGATATGCATCTGAGAAAGAACAAGGCAAAGGGCATTGCAATTGACGGAATACCTATAAGGCGTTCAAGTGAATTGCTTGGCATGGTAAATATTATTTTCTTTTCTCCGGAGGATTTAAGAATTATAAAAAACGGTCCATCTGAGAGAAGAAGATTTGTCAATTTAGAGTTATCACAGCTTGACAATGTCTATCTTTATGATTTGGGCGAGTACAATAAAGTACTTCAGCAGAGAAATAAGCTTTTAAAGCAGATAGCGTATAAGCCGTCACTTATAGATACACTTGATATATGGGATGAACAGCTTGTTCTATACGGTACAAAAATAATTAAAAGTCGTACCAAATTTTTAGAAATGCTTTCAGAAATTGTAACTGAAAATAACATTAAGCTGACCGGCGGAAGAGAACATGTTAAAGTTTTTTATGAACCTGATATTTTGGTTGATGACTTTTCAAGAAAATTAAAAGAGAACCGAGAAAAGGATATGCATTTTTGTAATACGGGTGTCGGGCCGCACAGAGATGACATTTGTTTTATCAATGATGATATAGATATACGCAGGTATGGTTCACAGGGGCAGCAGAGAACATGTGCTCTTTCATTAAAACTTGCAGAGATAGAACTTGTAAAAAAAATAATAGGTGATACACCGGTATTATTGCTTGACGATGTATTATCGGAACTTGACAGAAACAGACAGAATTTTTTGCTTGAAAGTATAAGCGATATACAGACAATAGTAACCTGTACCGGACTTGAAGAATTCATTGATAAAAGTCTTGCTTTAGACAGAATTTTCAAGGTAACAAATGGTACAGTACAGATAGAAAAGTAAAGTGGAGAGTATATAAAGACAATGCAGTTAGCAGGAAATGGAGGAAGAGATGGGAACAGAAGTGAATGGTGAATACGGTGCAGACCAGATTCAGATATTAGAGGGACTTGAGGCTGTGCGTAAAAGACCGGGTATGTACATTGGAAGTACATCTGTAAGAGGACTTCATCACCTGGTTTACGAGATAGTAGACAACTCAGTTGATGAGGCACTGGCAGGATATTGTACTGAGATTGAGGTATCAATCAATGAGGACAATTCCATCTGTGTAAAGGACAACGGTCGAGGAATACCTGTGGGAATAAATAAAAAAGCAGGTTTACCGGCAGTAGAAGTTGTATTTACAATCCTTCATGCCGGAGGAAAGTTTGGCGGAGGCGGATATAAAGTATCCGGAGGACTTCACGGTGTAGGTGCATCTGTTGTAAATGCTTTGTCAGAGTGGCTTGAAGTTACAATAAACAAAGACGGAAAGATGTACAGACAAAGATATGAGCGTGGAAAAGTTATGTATCCTCTAAAAGTTGTAGGTGATACAAACAAAAGAGGAACGCAGGTTGTATTTTTACCTGACAAAGAAATTTTTGAGGAAACAGTTTTTGACTTTGACACACTCAGACAGAGACTTCGTGAGATGGCATTTTTGACAAAGGGAATAAAGATAACACTTATAGATAAAAGACTTGAAGAGCCAAAAATAAGAGCATTTCACTATGAAGGCGGTATTAAGGAGTATGTCGACTATTTAAATAAAAGCCAGACTCCGCTTTATGATGATGTAATTTACTGTGAGGGTACTAAGAATAATATTTATGTTGAGGTTGCAATGCAGCACAATGATTCTTATACCGAGAGTACATACAGTTTTGTAAATAATATTACAACTCCTGAGGGTGGAACACATCTTACAGGTTTTAGAAATGCACTTACAAAGTGTTTTAATGATTATGCAAGGTCAAATAAACTGCTTAAAGACAGTGAGCCTAATCTTGCCGGTGAGGATATAAGAGAGGGGCTTGCTGCTATAGTAAGCATTAAAATTTCTGAACCTCAGTTTGAAGGTCAGACTAAACAAAAACTTGGTAACAGTGAGGCGAGAGGTGCTGTTGAGAGTGTAATGACCGAACAGCTCACATATTTCCTTGAACAAAATCCGCAGGTTGCGAAAATTATTTGTGACAAGGCTATTCTTGCGCAGAGAGCAAGAGATGCTGCGAGAAAAGCAAGAGATTTGACAAGAAGAAAGACAGCACTTGAAAGTACAAGTCTTCCGGGAAAACTTGCAGACTGCAGCGACAAAGACCCAAAGAATTGTGAGATTTATATAGTTGAGGGAGATTCAGCCGGAGGAAGTGCAAAGACTGCAAGAAACAGAGCAACGCAGGCTATACTTCCGCTTCGTGGTAAAATATTAAATGTTGAGAAGTCAAGACTTGATAAAATTCTTGTAAACAACGAAATCAAGGCAATGATAACGGCATTTGGTACAGGCATTGGTGAAGATTTTGACATAACAAAACTCAGATACAACAAGATAGTAATAATGACAGATGCCGATGTAGATGGTGCACATATTGCTACGCTTATGCTTACATTCCTTTACAGATTTATGCCTGAACTTATTAAGCAGGGACATGTTTATCTTGCGCAGCCGCCTCTCTACAAAGTAGAAAGAAATAAGGTTGTAAGATATGCTTATGATGACAATGAGCTTGCACAGATTCTTGCCGAAATCGGCAGAGACAGCAATAATAAGATACAGCGTTATAAAGGTCTTGGTGAAATGGATGCAGAACAGCTTTGGGATACGACAATGGATCCTGAGAAGAGAATACTTCTTCGTGTAAACATGGATAATGATTCTGAGGCAGAAATGAATGTTGTATTTAATACATTGATGGGTGACAAAGTTGAGCCACGTCGTCAATTTATTGAGGAAAATGCAAAGTATGTAAGAAACTTAGATATATAGTGTGAAAAATCCATATATGCAAAATTTTTCACAAGCCCATACAAGTAAGGACTTGTGAAAGGCATAATTGATTAGTATGAAAATTAGCAAAATGCAGAAATGAGGATGAAAATGGACGAGAATATCTTTGATAAGATTAATGAAGTTGACCTTAAAAAGACCATGGAGACCTCATACATAGATTACGCTATGTCAGTAATAGCCGCAAGAGCATTACCTGATGTAAGGGACGGTCTAAAACCGGTTCAGAGGCGTATTATGTATGCCATGATAGAATTAAATAATGGACCAGATAAGCCACATCGTAAATGTGCACGTATCGTTGGTGATACAATGGGTAAATACCATCCACATGGTGACAGTTCAATATATGAGACACTCGTTGTACTTTCACAGGATTTTAAGAAGGGTATGGCTCTTGTTGACGGACACGGAAACTTCGGCTCTATCGAAGGTGACGGAGCTGCCGCTATGCGATATACAGAAGCTAAGTTAAAAAAGTTCACACAGGACGTATATCTTGCTGACCTTGATAAAAATGTTGTGGATTTCGTGCCTAACTTTGATGAGACAGAAAAAGAGCCTGAGGTTCTTCCTGTAAGAGTACCTAATCTGCTTGTAAATGGTGCAGATGGTATTGCGGTTGGTATGACAACTAATATCCCTCCACACAATCTTTCAGAGGTTGTTGATGCAGTATGTGCATATATGGATAATGAGGATATCACAACAGACGAGCTTATGCAGCTCTGCCCTGGACCGGATTTTCCTACAGGCGGAATTGTAATTAATAAAAGCGAGCTTGGTGCAATATATGAGACTGGAACAGGTAAGATTAAGTTAAGAGGCAAGGTCGTATTCGAGCCTGCCAAGAACCGTTCTGAGAAGGACAAGCTTGTTATTACAGAGATTCCATATACAATGATTGGTGCTAACATAGGTAAATTTATATCTGATGTAGTAAGCCTTATAGAAACTAAGAAAACTACCGATATTGTCGACATTTCCAATGAATCTTCTAAGGAAGGAATAAGAATTGTCCTTGAACTTAAGAAGAACGCTGATGTCAAGAATCTTGAAAATCTTCTTTACAAGAAGACCAAGTTGGAAGATACATTTGGCGTAAATATGCTGGCTATCGTTGATGGAAGACCTGAGACCTTAGGGATTAAGGATATAATCAGACATCACATTAATTTCCAGTATGAGCTTGCTACAAGAAAGTACACAACACTTCTTGAAAAGGAGAAGGCTAACAGGGAGATTAAGGAAGGTCTTATAAGAGCCTGTGATATTATTGATCTTATTATCGAGATATTACGAGGCAGTGCTAATCTTAAGATGGCGAAGGACTGCCTTGTCAATGGTAATGTCGAGGGAATCAGATTCAAGTCAGAGCAGTCAAAAAAGCAGGCTGCAGGTCTTGATTTCACGGAAAGACAGGCAGGAGCAATATTAGAAATGCGTCTGTACAAGCTGATTGGTCTTGAAATTCTTAATCTTCAGAAAGAATATGATGAATGTGTCAGGAAGATTGAGAAGTATGAAAAGATACTTGGCAGCAGAAAAGAGATGGCTAAGGTTATCAAGTCTGACCTTCTTAATATTAAGAAGGAATATGGTGTTGCAAGAAGAACTGTAATTGAAGACGGAGAAGCTGCTGTATTTGAGGAAAAGAAGATTCCAGAGATGGAAGTTATGTTTATTATGGATAGATTCGGATATGCAAGAACCATTGATATGGCTGCATTTGAGAGAAATAAAGATGCTGTATTTAATGAGAACAAATATGTCATTCCGGTAATGAACACAGATAAAATCTGCATATTTACTGATACGGGAGATCTGCACCAGTTAAAGATAAAGGATCTGCCA